>MDSV01059659.1_pt1 | contig 44142 bp, 49 predicted proteins | sample 810851 | NCBI WGS metagenome assembly MDSV01 (sample SAMN05326640, study PRJNA326480) | marine metagenome | isolation source: seawater | place: Atlantic Ocean: North East | collected 2012
ATTGTCAGAATTATTAGATTGTGGCAATAATGAGGTAACATATTTTAATTTACAAAAATATATGAATAGACATTTTATTAAAGAGAGCGCCTAGAACGACGCCTAGCGCGGCGTTTAGATTTGCGTTTTCTTCTGGTACTTTTTTTGCCTTTGGCAGCGGTTGGCGGCGGCGGGGGCATAAGTGGTCCTGGTGGTGAACCAGGCATGGAAGGAGGAGGCGGCGGGAGTGGCAAAGGAGATGGAGAGAGTTGAGGGGGTGATATCTCCTGGTGTTCATATCTAATATCCTCATTAGATTCAGCGGGGTGGGGTGAGTAGTGCTGTTGGTGACGGTGTCCACGGTGACCTTGATGTTGCCAGCGTGCTAAATTGGAATGAACTCTAGGTACATATATAAGAACCAAATTTTTTACAAAATCAGGTTTATCTATTTTTGGTAAATTTTTACGTTTTTTACCCTTTAACTTTTCATTAAATAAAAGTTCTTTTGCTGAAAGTTTTTTAATAGAATCCCAACTAGGAATATTGGCGCTATGAATAGTAAATCGTGGATCACCTTGAACACCAGATAAACCTGATGGATTTACAGGGATGGTGGGATCGTAACTTAATGGAACAACAACCTCACCCTTTTGTGTATAAAACCTAACAAGAATTTTACCGAATCTACCTTTAAAATATTGACTTTTTAAATGTTCAGTTTTGGCTTGTTCCATTTCTTGATAACCCATATTCTGAGCCGTTCCATCTCTTACGCGATCGTTATAATATTCGTGTTTAATTGCATAAATTGCATCAGTATTTATAGCTGTATCTATTTTCCCTAATAAGTCTAGTTCTGACATAGTATTTTGATTAAATTCCATCCTGTTCTTTAAAACATTGCCTGCAAAATTTCTTAATTCTATTTTTACCATTATATTATATATATATAATAATATTAATTTAATGATGTTTATGAGATGCAAAATATAATGATAAAAATCCAAAGAATATACCTAACAATTCTTTATTCGTATATTTTTCTTTAAAATATAATAAACTAATAATAAACAAAAATATAAAATGAGTAACATGCCAAATAACATTAGAGGTACCTAAATTATGTAACTCTAACAGTTTAACAAAAAATAACCCTGTTAATGTATAACCAAATATACCTAAATATAGGTATTTAGTTTTTTTTGATTGTATGTAAAATTTCAATAACACATCAGAAAAGGTTTCAATTAATACACCTAAAAATGGAAAAAGATATTTATATATATAATATATATATATATATATACATTATATATTTACAAGAGTTGAATTCTAATTTTTCTTTTAATGTTATCTTCGTCTTTTACAACATATAATCTAAAATCTCTTTGTGTATAATTAGTAATCTCATCACGCAAAGTAATAGGTGAAACCATTTTAATATCTGGTAGATAAACCATATATTTAAATAACCCATCATCCCTAATAAGTTTGTCAAATATATATCCTTTATGAATTTCTTCTACAATAGTAGAATTGTGATTGCACATATGAAGTAAATTACAATCATACTGTATTTTTCTAATACTTCTCATAGTGATGTTAATATATTCAAGTTCATTAAGCCAATTAGTATAAAATTGTATAGCACTGGGAGTGAAATCAACCATATTGAGGTTTTTTTGTATAATTGTAATATTTAATAAATCAACAAGACGTCTAATAGGAGATGTAATATGAATATAGTTATCAAATTTAAGTAAACAATGAGGTTTAAGATTTTCAAAAGATGTATATTCACCGCTCATGCTTTTCCATATAGTAAGGAAATCAGATAATTCTTCAGGAGCAGATTTATCAACCTCAGTAACAGCATCTCCTTTAGTGGCACGATAAACACCATTTTTGTGTTTAATCATTTCATTAGCACAGCTATTATTAAATAATAACATAAGATAAGTTACAAGGTCAACACTGGTTTTAATTTTCCCCATAATTTTATTATTAGTATTAAGAGTATTTACAAGATTAAAGGTATCAATGTAGTCTTGATTATTTAGTGTGGATTCATGTTCATAAACCATATTTTGTTTAACATTAATTAAACAATTAGAATAAGATATATCAGTAACGTTGTTATCAATTATGGTAACATCCATAGCAAAGGCAATTTTATCAACACCTTCTTTAAGGCTACATAAATTTTCTGAAAGAATAACAGGAAGCATAGGTCGTTTTTTATCAGGTAAATAAATAGTAGAAACACGTCGTGAAAACGCTTCCCATAAGCATAGAACATCAAGCCAAACGGAAACATTGGCGATATAAACACTTAGGATGAGGCCATTACCTTCGGTTCGTGTAAGGCTAAAGGCATCATCATAGTCAAGTGTTTTACTAGAGTCAATAGTATAAACATTGATGTGACGTCTATCATCAATTTTGGTGCTTTTAATGATAGAGTCAAAATACTGTTCAACACTTTTTTGTTTAAGTCGGTCATTCATGGATTGGTTAAAATAACTGATAGAGTTATTGAGACATTTACAATGAAGAACATATTCATAGTAGTTATTTTCAATATTAACATCGCCAATAATTTGTGTAATTTTTCCAATTGGGTGTTTAAGATCCCAATTATTATAAATAAATACGGCATATTTATTTGTGTATTTTTTTGAAAAGTCTTTAACATTCATAGTGTAAGGTACCAAGAAAACAGGTAAACGTTTATCATCAGGAATGCATTTGTATAGAAATTTATTTTTAAATTTTCCGTAGGTTTTATTTTTTTTAAGAATTAATATACCGGGTATAGAAGTATTTCTTACACTGGAATGAGTGATAGAATGTAGTCCATTTTCATCAATAGAGAATACGTCATGATTAAATAATTTAATGATAGGTTGAATATCAGTTTCTTGTAATGAAATTTCATCATATACTTTAGTATCAGTATAATCGCGATTATTGCAGATGAATCTGAAAGTCATGAGAGTGTTATTAAATGATAAGATAAAGTTATTAAGTTATATTCAATTTAAATAAAGATATAATTGAAATATAATAGACTATTGAGTGAATAATAAGTATGGAGTATGAGGATAAATATGTGAAAGGAGTCTATAATAAGATATCAGAAAATTTCAATGATACAAGAACATATACATGGGGTTGGATAGGTAATATGTTAAATGAAATACCGAAAGATTCAATAATATGTGATTTAGGGTGTGGAAATGGTCGCAATATGATGAATGAGACACATAAATTTATAGGTATAGATAATTGTAAAGAATTATTAAAAATTTGTAAAAGTAAAGGATTGGATGTGTTAGAAGGAGATATGTGTAATATACCGCTAAATACAGACAGCGTAGATAGTTTAATATGTATAGCAGCATTCCATCATCTTTCCACAGAGGAACGAAGAGTAAAGGCACTGTTAGAAATAAAACGAGTAGTAAAATCTGGTGGTAAAATAGTAATATCAGTATGGTCAAAAGAACAGCCGGATAAGACAAGGAGAAAGTTTGATAAATATGGAGATACGATAGTAAAATGGGATACAAGAGGTAAAATATATGATAGATATTATTATATATTTCGTATAGAAGAAATAAATGAATTATTTAAAAAGGTGGATTTAAATGTGATGGAACATAAATGGGATTGTGGAAATGAGATCTTTATTTTGAGTTAGATTTAACTTTAAGTTTAACATTTTGGCGTTGTAGAAATCCGATAGCTAATTGTGGAGATGTAGCTAATATATTTAAAGGAGTTTTATATTTAAAGGAAACAATAAAAGAATTAGGATTAAATTTAAATGAGAACCACCAAAAGGGTGGTATGTAAAGTATAGAACCTTTTTGTAATGTAAATTCAATAAATTTAATTTTTTGAAATGTATTTTTAAATTTATCTTGTACGTTCCAAGGATCAATTTGAGAATAGAATTCCATATTTTCATAATCATCAATTTTATGTAAATCGGATGTATATTTAGGTGGACAAAGTTTTACTTGAACAGAATCATCGGTGATATAATAATAATTTCTATAATGTATATTAAATCTTAATGGTGTATTTCCGGGACCAAAAATGATATCATATAGTCTATTAATTACAAGTGGAGGTCTAAAAAACATATCATTTTGATTTAATATTTTTTTAAGTCCAGTATCATTTAAAAATTCATAATTATATTCAGAATAACAGTGAGATAGATCAGTAGTAAATAAAGAAATAGTTTTAGATAATGTATTAGGTGAGTAAATATTATTATTTCTAATATTAATATCAAAATTATGATAATTATTGTGTATATAATTAATATTACATGAGTTTAATAGATCATCATTTTGGAAAAAAAAGGTTAAGGGTTGTTTAATATTACATATTTCTTCAAGTTTATTTTTGGATGGTATATCAATATTAAATAATTCAAGGTCATTATTTTTTTTTATATGAGAGTAAGTATGTATATATAAAAATAGTACTATACAAAAAATAACAATTGTAAGTAAAGTATTCATAAATTTTACTTACAATTATTTATACATTATTAAACGAAAATTAGATTTAAGATTCAGACTGTGTTTCAGTAGGCATTTCATCAATGGTAAGATTAACTTTATTATTATCATCATTGGATTCTCTTTTCATTTGTTGAAATAAAGTTAGCAATTTTTCATATTTACTTTCAAGATCATTAAACCTTAGTTCGCTGGTTTGATTTAATGCATCAACATTAGAATTAAGAGTATTAATTTTCATTTCATTATCAGATTTATTATTCTCAACATCAGCCACAACAACCTCAAAAGATTGAACAGTGGTTTTAAGTTCTTCAAGATTAGTAAATCTTTGGTCATTAGAGTTAAATAATTCTTCATGCATATTAATTTGTGTAGATAATTGATCAAAAAGTTTTTGAGCGGAGTTATCATTAGTAGGTCTAGATACATTAACATCAGTTTCAGTAACTCTAGGTAATGATTCAAGATTAAGAAGACGCTGATTAATATCTTCTAAAGCAGAATTAATAGCATCAATATCAGGAATATTTTCAACTATGTATGTGTCTTGCTGTCCAAATTTACTTTCAACTTCTTTCATATTTTCGGTTAATACCTTTTCCAACTCAGAAACTCTAGACATAGTCATAGCAACGGCTTGTTGTATATTTTGTGGGCGTTGCTGTGCAGGAGGAGGTTGCGAAACACTTTGCATAGTAGGTGGTTTAGGAATAGGTTGTGAAGGAGCGCGTCTTTTTTTGGCGGCGGCTAAAGACATTATATAATTAGTTAAATAAATTAAATTTAAATTATTTTCGCATAATCATTTTTAATTCGCTTAATGGAGAATAATCATTTATTTGAAAATCATCAATAGAATAATGATTAATATTAGTATATTTATTTTTAATGGTTAATGTAGGAGGAGTATTGGGTATACGATTTTTTTGTTGAGTTAATATTGGAATATGATCATCATATATATGTGCATTTCCTAAAAAATAAACAAATTCAGTAGCTTTAAGATTACAATGATGAGCAATAAGATGTGTTAAAAATGCATATGATGCAATATTAAAGGGTACTCCTAAACCTACATCTCCACTTCGTTGATATAAGGCAACACTTAATTTATCATTATCAAATACATTAAATTGTGCAAGTACATGACATGGTGGAAGTGCCATTTCATCAATTTGAATTGGATTCCACGCGGACATAATTAGACGTCTAGAATATCTTTCTTTTGGATCATTAAGTGAATCAATGATATACTGTAATTGATCTACACCTTTTCCAGAGTAATCAGTTTCACAAGTTTCATAAGGAGCATTAAAAAAACGCCATTGATGTCCATAAACAGGTCCAAGGTCGTCTTCTTCTAAATGTTGCAAACCACGTGAATCAAGAAAATCCCGAGAGGCATTATCATTCCATATTTTAACATTATTATTTTTAAGAACTTTATTGTCGGTTTTTCCACTAATAAACCACAAAAGTTCTTTAAGACAAGTTTTCCATGCAACTTTTTTTGTAGTCAATATAGGTATAGAATTATTAGAAAGATCAAAGCGCATCATGGCGCCAAATATAGCTTTAACATTACCATTTCTACCGGTAACGTCATATCCTTTATTTAAGATATCGGAGATTAAATTAAGATATTGTAGTTCATCATTAGATGTATTTTTAGAGATATTCATTAATAATTATATTATTAAATTTTTAATTTCTTTTAATAAAACATATGGATGCGATAAAAGAAAATATGATTCCAGTTAAAAAGACATTCTTCAAATCAGTTTTTTCATTTGATGCAGAAAGTAAAAATGAAATAATGAATATTTTTCAATATGCATTAACAGCGTTTGTGTTGGTAATGATTTTAAACAAAGTATTTCAAACATATATACCAGAGGCGGATGAAACAAAACATTATACAACACTTATTTTTGAGATGTTAATACAATTGATAGGATTATTTTTAGGAATGATTATTATACATAGAATAATTACTAATATTCCGACATATAGTAAGGTTCCGTATCAACCAATAAATATGTTAAGTTTTATCGTCCCATTTTTAGTAATATTATTAAGTTTACAAACAAAGTTAGGTGACAAGGTAACAATTATAATAGATAGTTTATCTTATGTAGTTGGTAAAAGATCGCCATTAGGAACAAAGGGTGTAGTCCCAACAACACAGCCGGTAACAAGTGGTATGGTACAACAAGGTATGGGAAGTTTCCAGCAACAGCAACAACAGCAGCAGCAGCAGCAATTTAATACAAACCAGCTGTTACCGAATCCAAGTATGGCCAATACAGGAATCCCTGATATTCAACAACAGTTAGATACGGGATTTGGTACAAATCAAGGACAAGGTCCGGCACCAAGTGGATTATTTCCAGAGAATGATGAGCCAATGGCTGCTAATGCAGCATTAGGATTAAGTGGTTCGTGGTGATTTTTTAATGGTTTTTAAAACATCATAAGCGGAGGGGAAGGAGGGTTTAGGTTGTGTTCTAGATAACCATTTTTTATTATAAGTTATGATATAAATTATTATTATAACAATAAGTATAATAAATAATACTAAAACATAGATAATAATTTTTATTATATTGGTTTTAAGTATATTAAGTTCATAAATTTTTCGTTTAATAGAATTCAAAATAGTAATATTTGAAGATTGAGAATTATTAGTAATTATTTTATCGGATAGAGTTTTATCAGAAATAATTTTATCAGATAAATTTTCATTAATCATTATTATAATGGTTATTATAATAATGAGAGTTATAACGAAATAAATAATTAAGAATATATATATAATAAATGAGTGATAATGAAATATTAGAAAGAGCATTAGATAATGATAAAAATGAATCAATCATAAAATTAAATAGTTCTAAAATATTAAAAATAAAAGAAAATATATTAGATGATATAACTGAAACTAAACAAGCGAAAAAAGAAATACTAAAAAAATTAAAATTATACCGTTATGTAGAGGAATTACCAGATATGGAATTAGGTAATTATATAAGATGGATTCCGTTAAGAGATCCAGATGTTATAAAGTTAACAAATGGTGGAATAATAATAGGAATAGATCTTTTAGAAGATGGTATACATATTAGATGTAAAAATAATATGAATAGAATAATTCAAATAAGATTAAATGAGAATTTAGTGTTTCAAAAATTAACGGATCAAGAACAAATATTATTAAAAGTAGTAGATTATTTAGAAAGATAGCAGTATATTATAATCTGATATTATAATATATTGAATGGAAAATGTAAATGAAGCAATATTTGTAATAGTAACAGTATTACTATTGGATCATTTATATAACAATACATTTGGATTAATAAATATTTTAAAAACAAAAGAAGGATTTAAAATAGGCGATACGGTTAAATCAGTAGGGGAAAAGGCGATTGATGAGGTGGGTATGCAGGCAGGAGATTTAAGTAAACAGGCTTCTACAATTGAAATAGGCAGGCAAGTAAATAAATTAACAGCAATACCTAGGGCGATTGGAAAAGTAGTAGAAAAATTAAATACAAAAAATTGTATATTATGTGGTTTACCAGGTGGAATAGCATTATTTCCTGTATGGTTACTATTAGATTTTATTAAATTTATATTGATAACAACGATAGTATCCTTATTATACATACCAAATATGATATTATCACGTGGTATTATTATAGTAAATGCTATTTATTCATCATTAAAAAAATTAGTAACATTTAAATCTAACTTCAAAAAAGAAAAAGATATTTTAAAAAATGAGTGGAAACGAAGTGGTAATATAAATAAAAATATATGGAAAACTTATAAAAATTATGTTGAAATGTATGAAAAGGATTTGATAATGTTATTTTTATATTTAGGTACAACGGCTATAATAACAGTACCATTATTTATAGTATTTATAACAAATTTACCTGCATATCTAGCAAATTTAGGTAAAAATTTAGTAAAATCAGCACCAAAAAATTTTGAAATTGAAGAAGGCAATTTAGCTAATAGATTTGATAAAGTTAAGGATCTTCCTTACAACACACTGGGAAACGCAAAAAAAAATTTAATGAACTTATTAAATCCAAATTTGGCACATCATAATTTTTATGATAAAGGTTGGAACCAAGGTTGGAAAGCAACAAAGGAACCATTAGCGCCTATATTGGGAATAATACAAGTATTATTTGATAAAATAATAACATTGCCTTTAGGTATTTTATTCGGACCTGAAACGTCAATAGGAAGTAGATATAGATTAACTCCATATGAAATGCACTTAAAAAAAGAAAAGATAGATTATTGGAAGAATGAAATGGAAAAGGCAAATATTAAAAGTGATATGACAGGTATAAGAACAACTATAAAATACTTGAAGACAAGTCAGGATTCCAATCTCGAAAAATTAAAAAAAACTTTTGGTAAAGGTAAATATTCCTCTAAAAAGGATACCACATCAGATATAAGTAAATCATCAAAACAAAAGGGAGGTGCTACACTAGGATATACATTAACAAATTGGACAGCAATTTTATATATATCAAATAAATTATTACAAAAATATGCACCCTTGTTATATCGTTTATTTTTTATTTATATACTTTTAAGAATAGCAGACATAGGTATACCAAAAAATTTTCCAAAAATAGTAGAAAAATATATTAAAAAATTTGCGAATTATTTAGGTTTTTATAATGATAATAGACTTGGTAGTAAAACATTTTTTAAAATAAGTGTATTAACGGTTGCTTTATTAATTTCAGTTATAATTTTTCCAAACCCACGTGTTTCAAAAGAACAAAAAGATATAATTTCATTTTGTAGAAAACATATACCAGCGGGACCATTTTTATTGCCATCTGTAGTAGAATTAATAGCAGGAATTTCAATAATAATATTATTAATTATACGTTATTATAAAAAATCTGTAACAGACTGTTTTGATTTATATGAACGTATTAAAGATTTAGCAGAATTATTTTATGATGTAACCGGTAAGAAAAAGAAAAAGAAAAAGAAATCAAAATTAAGAGAAACAGATGAAGAGAAAGAAGCAAGATTAGCTAAAGAGTACGAGGATGCATTAAGAAATAGTCGCAATGGAGGATCATGTAAACCAGACAGAGACACGGTTGTATATGAAAAGGATGGTATAGATGATAATCTAGATGGAAGTAAATTCAAGACAAGATTTGGTAAACCATGGAATCTATATCCGGAGGATGATAAAGATAAAGATAACAAAGAGAAACGTAACAAAGGTACAAGTAAATGTGAGCCGAATCGTGATTCAGTTGTATATTCAAATAGAGGTAAATATAGTGGAATAATGTCAAAATTAAATAAAATATTTAGTAGGAAAAAGGATAAAGATAAAGATAAAGATAAAGATAAAAAGGGTAAGTCATATAATTGTGCACCAGATCGTGATTCTGTAGTATATACAAGTAAAGATGATAAGATATCAGAATTGGAGGAAGAGCTGGATGAAACTAAAAGGGATCTTAAAAAGATACGTAGAAATCAAGCAAATAAGGCAACTGGAAAACAAAGATATAACAAAGAGATGAAAGGTAGATTGACAGAACATACACACAGTGAAATGGATGGTAGTGTGATTAAGTAGAGTAGTTAGGTGGTATTTTAATATTATAATTCTGCTGAAAATCGTCACGTAATTGGTTAATTTCAAGTGTAATACTAATAGGAAAATTATTAAAATCAACTAAACGTCCATCATGATATCTAAATTTAAATTTAAGTTTTTTAATAGAGTCAACAGGTGGATCACTGTAATATATGTTATTTAAAAAACTATCAAGAATAACAACATGATTATTATATTCGGTAATAGGTATTTTAGCGAAAGCAGAATTATATTTACCATAATAATCATTAGTTACTTTATTGCATGTTTTATTATAATTAGAATATACAGATTTAGAGCCTCTTAAAGTGTGTAGAGTAGAGCAAGCGAGAGAAGAATCTTGTATATGAGTGGTAGTATTGGTAGAATAAGGATGAATTTCATCCATAGAGTTGAATTTATCTATTTCAATATAAATATCAATATCACCAAAAATGGGTGCAGGATTAGATTTTATTACATTATCATTAATAGTAATATTAGTAATATTATTTTTGCTATTAATAAGAATATAATTTTCAGAAGATTTAGAAGAGGTATAAGAAAGTTTTTCAAATCCTAAATATGCTGGTAATCCCCAATTAAAGGTATTATTAAAATAATTATATGAATTATTATTATAATCTATATATTGGTTGGCTTGTATAGTGATGGATGTAGATGGATTACTGTGAACAAAATAGAAGGAGGTATTAATTTCATTATAATATACATTGAGACTTGGATCAATAGATTTCAATCTATAATTAAGTTCGGTAGCCATTTGTTCGTGAGTATATGATCCTTCGGTTATAGTTATTATGTGTTGTGATCCAGAGATATCAATAGCAAGTTTAGTGTTTTGATTATAATTAGAAAAAACATGATAATTTTTAGGAAGTTGTATACCGATCATTCTTATAGAGGAAACCTTTTTGTATTCTATGGGTAAAGATACTTCAAACTCATTAGAATTAGGCCATTTAGATATATCTCTATCACAAGAATGTATTGAGATAATTTTTTTATTTAATAAATATGTTTTATTTTGATTATTCATCTGTATATAATCAAAATAATAAATAATAAAATATAACTAATTAATAAGATGAGCGATGCAGAAAAAGCTAAGGGTAAGGATGAGGATAAGGATAAGGAGGAGATAGAAAGATTTATATTATTTACAAAATCAATAGGAATATTATTATTTTGGTTGAAAAAGAAGGATTGTTATGTACCAGGTTTAATTATATTAGTGTTATGTTCTATATTAGGATTAACATTAGGGACAACTCCAGTTAAAAGTGGAAAGGATGTTTTAAATTTATTTAAAAATGAAGACTATGCCTTAATAGTGAAAGGTATAAATATTTTAATTTTATTGTTTCTTTTAAGGACATATTATAAATATAAAGAATATATAGATAGTAAAAGTAAATCTGGAAAATTTAAAAGTTATACAAATCAAATTATAATAATTTTAATAGCAATACTTTTGGTAGAGATATTTTATCTGTATTCAAATAAAGAAGATAATAAAAAGCAAATGTTATTCGCATTTGGATTATATGTACTAAGTATGAGATTATTATTAGTAACAGTAAATTTGTATTCAAAATCACGTTATTCTAATAATTAATGAATTTGTATGTAATACCTATGGAGGTTTCATCCTCCCATAATCCAGATATTTTTAAAATAATATTTTTAATATCATTATTAATATTAAAAAGTTTAATATTATTTTGCTGAAGCTGTTCAGCTAATTTATAAATTTTATTTTTATTTGAATTATATTTATCAAGTAAATTTTTTTCAATTATGATTATTTGATTAATATAATATTTTGTAGATGGATTTAGAATATCAATATTACATTTATATGCATTATAATTTGATATAGTTAAAGGGACGTATAAATATATACCGTTCATAATAATATTTTCTGTAGAATATAATACTCTTATAAATGTCCCATTTTGTATTACGGTATTTTTAGTACTTTCACCAAAAAATATATAATTAATATTAAATTTATCCAATGGTAAATAAATAATCATAGATATTATTGATATATAAACTTTAAGTAAAATTAATTATTCAATATAAGATAAGAGGACTAAGCGTTTAAAGATAATATTCTTCATAAAATTAATGAGATTTCATGAAGAACACTATAGTGATTATATAGATACACTAAACAATAATAATTTTCATAAAAAATTAAGTAAAATAACAGGTAATTTACCGTCAAATTTAGATGATTTATGTAATTTAATAATTTATGGACCATCGGGTTCTGGTAAATATAGTCAAGTATTAAATATTATAAAAAGGTATAGTAATAGTAATTTAAAATATGAAAAAAGGATAAGTATTCAGGCACAAAAAAATGATATTAATATTAAAATAAGTGATATACATTATGAAATAGATATGAATATCTTAGGTTGTAACTCAAAAACAGTATGGAATGAAATATTTAATCAAATATTAAATATAATAAATCAAAGTAAAATTAATAAAGGAATAATAGTATGTAAAAATTTTGAAACGATTCATAGTGAATTATTAGATATTTTTTTTAGTTATATGCAAAATAATAGTAATATTAAATATATATTAATAACTACAAATGTATCATTTATACCTGATATAATATTAAATAAATGTGAGATTATAAATGTACCTATTATAGCAAAAGGGTTAATTAATAGTGTGGTAAAGGGTGGTTCCAATAAAACCTGTAATATTAAATATCTAAAAGGAGATGTAACAGAAATAGATAATATAGAATTAAATCGTGGTAATAAAATTTTAGAATTAATAATAGATTATAAATCTATTAAATATGCGGAATTAAGAGATATAATTTACAATTTATTAATATACAATATTGATATAAATTACATAATTTGGCATATCATATCAACGTTAATTAAAGACAAATATATAAAAGAGTATGAGATACCGGATGTTTTATTAAAAACATATACATTTTTTCAATTTTACAATAACAATTATAGACCTATTTATCATTTAGAGAATTATATTTATTATTTAGTAATTAAAGTAAATGAACTATGAGAAAGCTTGTAAAATATTAGAAATAGAAATAAAGAAAAAGGGTTGTGTAGATGAAAGTATAATAAAGAAACAATATCATATTATGGCATTAAAATATCATCCGGATAAGAATAAAGATGATAATGCAAATAACAAATTTTTAGAAATTAATGGGGCATATAATTTTTTAATTGAGAACAATGATATTATGAATGATGATAATTATAATGATTACAATAATATATTGTTTAATTTTATTAATGAGCATTTTCAAAATAATAGTACTTGTATTGAGATGTTAAGAGGAATAATAGATAAATCATTTATACCATATTTTTTAAATAATTATAGTCCAACAGTAATATATGAAACATATATTTTTTTAAAACAGTATGATAGTATTTTAGATCTTAATATAGATATTGAAAAAATAAAAAATAGTATAAATGTGGAGATCATAACATTAAATCCAAATATAACAGATTTGTTAAATGGTAATGTTTACATGATGAAGTATAAATTGAATGAATTGTATATACCTTTATGGCACACAGAATTATATTATGATATAATTGATAAGGAAAGTGATAAGACAAGTTTATTGGTAGTAAAATGTGTAGCGGATTTAAGTGATAATATAATAGTGGATTATGATAATAATATATATTTAACAATTAATAAAAAGTTAGATATAGATTTGATAAAAAAAGGATATATAGAATTTAGTTTAGGAGATAGAAATATAAAAATAGAAATGAATGAGTTAGAGTTGAAAGAATTTCAAACAGTTATATTAAGGGGAATAGGAATTCCTATAATAAATAAAACAGATATTTTTAGTTTAGATAAACAGGATATAATAGTAAATATAGTTTTTGAATAAAAATTTTTGTTAGACTAATATATAATGAGAGATATTAAACCCTTTGTTTCAAAAATTAAAAAACTTTTAGGTAAAAATAAAGCCAGACCATTACTTTTAGTAATGTTTTTAATAGTAATGTTATCATTTTGCTATAAGAATCAGAACAAAGTTCAAGCTGTTGGTAATACCTTATTTGAAGGTTTCAATAAAGGCAAAAAAAGCGATGAGAAGAAAGATAATACAGTTAAACCGGTTGGTGTAGCAGGCGACGAAACAACCCCGGTAGCGGGTACGGCAACGGTAGTCAACGGTTCCGTGCCCGAAGCTGATAATGATAAATTCAGGGGTAAGCGTGAGGGATTATTTAAACGCCGCAGACGTGAGCAGATGGAGGGCGATAACGACGACGAGGAGGAGGAGGAAGCGTTCCGTGGTAGACGCAGTGGTTTCTTAGGAAAACGTTTAGGATTCCGTGGTAAGAAAGAGGGGATGGAAGAGCTGGAGGAGGAGGAGGACGAAGAGGTAACAGAGGAGTTCCGTGGTAGACGCAGTGGTTTCCTGGGAAAACGTTTAGGATTTCTTACTAAGAAAAGTGTAGGTAAAGGAAAGAATGGATTTGCGGGTGTAAGAGATGAACAGGAAGGCGGTGCGACAGGTTTCACTGGGTTTGCTGGAGGTTGCGCAGCAAGTGCATCCCAATTAGGCGGTGAAGGCTTCAGAGGTAGAAGAAGATAGATTAATGATCGTGTAATATATGATATACATAAACAAAGATTAAGAAAGAGATAATAATTATAGTACATATATTTTTAGTAGTTCTATTAATATATGTTTTAAGTACAATTTGGCTGTTACAAATAGGACAAGTATGTTTATTATTATACCATTCATAAAAACATTTTTTGTGTAAAATACCTCTGCATTGACATGTTCTAATTTCACAATTAAGTGAATTTAAGGATAATAAGGTACGTTTAGAGGTAATATCATTAAAACAAATTATGCACTCTTGTATGTTATTTAAAGAAAAATCGGTATTAAAATTGCATTTCTCACATGGTAATTTAGTGTATGGTAACATTAAATATATATATTTAGATATATTTAGATATATTTAATGTCGTTTTCTAGTTTTTTTATTAACAGTTCTATTTTTGCGGGATAATTTACCTTTGTTTAAAAGACCTAATAATTTATTATGTAAACTTTCTTCTAGATAATTATAATTATCCTCGTATGATAATAAGTTAGGTTTTATGCTAAATTGTTTATTATAAAATAAGGCAGGTACAATAAGACTTCCATCAAACATACTACTAACTTTGTTATTATCTAGGTTTTTATTTTCAAGATTATTGAGTGTTTCAAATGATGGAATTGTAGAATTGATTTGATAACCGCCGATTAAGGAGTTTCCACCGCCGCCATGTAATTTAAGTAATTCATTTTTACTAAAATGGTTCATTATATAAATTAGTTATAATATCTTTTAATATCCATAACAGATTTAACATCTCTTTGTTCTTTAATATAAAGAATAATTTGATTAACTTTATCTTTATCGTTAATAATATCATTAAGGCATTCTTCTAAAAATTTGAAGGTTAAGGGAGGAGTTATTTTAGAATTAACAAATTTAAGTTGTCCATCAGATATTTGAATTTTAGCATTGTTTAGGTTATTATCTTGAACATAACGAATTACATCAGTATTAATATTATTTTTTTGATCCCTAAATTGTTTAGCTTGATTATTAATTTCTTTAATCTTATTATCAAGCACAACCCATTCTTTTATTTTTTTAGTTAAGAAATCACCCATATAATTCCTTAATATTTTTAATTAGTTATTTAAAGTAACGTTTAGAGAAAGATTTGCCTCCGATAATACGCATAGCATATTTGATATGTTTAGAACCTGAAGCAGAGTTTTTAAATTTTTGTGATTTCCTTTGATTTTTATTTAACTTTTTGCGAGATCCTTTACCTGTACCATTACCGGAAGCTCTAAATTTTAGATTAGATCTAGTTTTAGATCCAGTTTTAGATCTAGTTTTAGATCCAGTTTTAGATCTAGTTTTATCAAAGCCCCATCCACCGAACAAAGACATATATATATAGATAGGATAATAATTAAGAGAGTTTGCGATCTTTTAATAAAAGAATAAAAGTGCCTAGATTAAGAGCAAGTATAATTAAAAGTATAATAAGATAAATAACTAAATATAAGTTAATTTGTGGTAATAAATTATCCATAAAGTTATCGCAAATAGGTTTAGAGATAGATTTAATTTGTTCTTTAATTTCATCTTTTTGTAATAAGTCAAGGCATTTATTTATGATATTAGTTTTCATTAAATAGTAATAGCTATAAAATTTTATACAATTATCCGTAATATGATAATTAAGTATAAATTTGTGATTATTTTTCTGATAATGTCTATATGACTACAAGTATTTATCAAGCTACTCCGGATTTTGATTTTAATAAGGTACATTTAGCAAATCCGATGCCTTGTCAAGGTGGAACATATTTTTCAAAATTATTAATGGGTACAAATGATGATTCATTGTATATACAAACCCCCAAATGTAAGACTAAGCAAGGTGTAATAAAAACAGGTAAAAAGAAATATAGTGATTTATTATTTTCAAATCATAATGTGAATTTTATAAATTTTATTAATAATTTAGAAGAAAAATTACAAAAATTAATATTTGATAAACATAATTTATGGTTTGTTAATGATGATTTAGAGATAGAAGATATTCAGAATTCATTTACAACGCCTATAAAGGTATATAAAGGTACAAATTATTTAGTAAGATCAAATTTAAATCAATCACGAACAAATATAGAAAATGGTATACCAATATTTAATGAAAGTGAGACGGAAAGATGTATAGAAGATATAACAGATAAGAGTGATATAATATGTATATTAGAGATTTTAGGTATAAAGTTTACACAAAGGAGTTTTCAATTAGAGATAAATATTAAACAAATAATGATAATAGAGAATTCGCCTATGTTTAGCAATTGTTTAATAAAACCAGATAAAACTTTAGGAGATAAAAGTGAAGATATTACAACAACTTTAATAAAAGATGATACAAAAGAGGTATTAGAAGATGAGCCGACGGTTAGTAATGAGGTTACAGAAGAAGGTGATGAATTAAAAGGGATAGAATTAGCTGTAAATAATGAAGAAGATAATGATACAACAGTATATGAGGATACAAAGGAATATTTGGAGGATAAAAAGCTAAATCAAGATAAAGAAAAAGACACATTAAAAGAATTGTCAGAATTTGAGATAAGTTTAGATGTACCGGAGGATGAGAGTACAATGGGATTAAAAAAACCTGTAGAAATATATATGAATTTATATACAGAGGCACTCAATAAGGCCAAGGATGCAAAGAAGGTGGCGATAGAGGCATTTTTAGCAGCAAGGAATATTAAGGAAACATATGCATTAAATATAGAAAGTGATGATGAGGAGGATGAATTAATAGAATATAATTAATTCTGAATAATTTTTTTTATTGTATTTTGTATATAATGAAACCCATGGCGAAAGAATTTAATAAGATGTTTAAGGGATTTAAAAAGGAACATATGTTATTATTATTAGGAAGTCTTGCTTTGTTATTTGCTTTAAATAGGCAATCAAACTTAAAAGGAATGGATGGATACTTAGGGGGTAAAGGAAGACATACAGATGTTGGAGAATCGCAACAGGTTTTAGGCCAAACAAGTGGAGTAAATGGTTTAGGTAATGGTTCATTTGGTTCAAATGCATCACCTGCACAAAAGGTAGTAGACCCGGGGTCGCTATTGCCTTTAGATAAAAATTCAGAATGGAGTAAATTAAATCCTCAAGGTGAGGGAAGTTTAACAAATGTAAATTTATTACAAGCAGGAGCTATGGCAGGAATAAATACAGTAAGTGGTTCATTAAGAAATGCTAGTTTAGATATTCGTGCTGAGCCACCTAATCCTAAAATGAATGTTGGACCATGGCAAAATACGACAATTGAACATGATGATAAATTTCAATGGGGATTAAAAATCAACTGTTAAATAAACAATACCTAAATAATCTATAATTTATAATATAGATTATTTAAGTTTTCTTCTATTTTTAAGGGTTTTTTTCTTATAAATAGGAGTTTCAGGAGGATTAATATTTTTACCGATAATAGGTGTACATAAATATTGATTAATGAATTCATCACCAATAGATTTAATATTTTTATCACTACTATTTTGATCATAATAATCAAGTACCAATTTGTACTCCTTTTTAGTGATACCCATATGTTATATATATAAAAGTAAGAAATTAATTATATATAAAAGTAATATGAAATTAAAAAAAAATGTAATAATAATAATTTCGTTAATAATTATTGTTTTCTTAATATTATTTATGGTACGTAAAGGTCCTAAAATAGTAGTATTTGATTTAGATGAAACATTAGGACATTTTTCACAATTAGGATTATTTTGGGATGGTTTAGAAAGTATTCTAAATATAAAATTAACAGACGATGATATGATAACATTATTAGATACATATCCAGAATATGTTAGACCAAATATAATACCTATACTAAAATATTTAAAGTTGCAAAAACAAAAAGGATTATGTGATAAGGTAATGATTTATACAAATAACCAGGGTCCTAAAACATGGGCAAATAGTATAAAAAAATATTTTGAGAGTAAGATAAATTACAAATTATTTGATAAAACAATAGGTGCTTTTAAAGTAGGAAGTAAACGTATAGAAATATTAAGAACAACACATGATAAAACAGTGAATGATTTTTTTAAATGTACTAAATTACCAAAAGATTCTCAAATATGTTTTTTAGATGATCAATACCATCCAGAAATGATAGGGGATAACGTATATTATATACATTTAAAACCATATAAGTATACTCTTTTTATTGATGAAATATTAGAACGTTTTTTTAAGTGTTCTTTAAAGAAACATGTAAAAGATGATAATCAATTTAGAAATAGTATAACTAAATATATGGGAAATTATACAGTAACATATAAATCAGATGAAGAACATGAAGTAGATAAAATAATAAGTAAAAAGATAATAGAACATTTACAAAACTTTTTTTCAAATAATAAACATAATAAAACTATTAAAAAACGTGAAAATCTTTAAAATTAAATTGTGTTTTAAATGATTTATTGTTTTTTACTTTATCAACCTGATTAACAGTATAATGTTTAATGATACTGTTTAATGTTGTAGTAGAGAATAAAAATAGAGCAGCAGAAAATACGATACGTTTATCCATTTCGGAGAATTTAGTTTTAGTGTAAGGATTGAATCGGATGATTAAAAATAAGCTAACTATAGTTTTAAGAAATAAATTAATGTCATCAGTGTATTTAGATGGTATAGAAAATATACCTAAAAATGTAAACAAATATAAAAACATATTTATACGTAATAAAGTTATATATGTTTTTTGAAACGATTTGTTTTTACCCATTATATATTGTAATGATTTAAATTTATTATTAGAATATAGGTTAATGATGACTAAATTTAAATCCTTATTAATATTACTTATTTTTGTGCCTATAAATGGTTTATTAGTATCATCAAAATATCTAGGAATTGATGCAGATAACCGATTACTTAAGTATGGTAATCATTTAGATTTAGATAAAAATATTATAAAAAGATTAAGCCAGGGATTTAAGGATGATGAAATAAATAAAAGAACAGAATTAGAATATTTATTAAGCAAAGATATAGAATATGATGGTTTAGTATTTAAAAAAGGTTCAATAGAACATGAATTATTAACATCAACAAGATTGGCATATACAGATGAATACAATAAACGATTAATGCTGTATGAATATGAAAATAAGATATATAAATACAAGTCATTTGATATAAAAAGTTTAAGTAATAATCCAGTAATAATGAATGGTAAATGTGCGTTTATAGGATTTTATGATGAAGGAATATTTAAGCCATATTATTCATTTGTAATACAAAAACCGGATATAAGACAATTAGTTATAAGGGATATACCAATGAAACTGTCTTTATTAAATGAACGTTGGCTATATTTAGAATATCTTTTAAATCTTGAGTAATATATATAAATATGCCAAGACCGAAGATTCCCGACCCCTATGCGGGAGTTTCTACAGCCGCCCTCTCCGCCGCCACCCATACCGATAATAGGAGAGTCGCCGGCCTGTCGCCGGCCGCCACCCCAACAGCCAACGCCGCCCGCCCCGTTATGCAAGAAGGTGAATATGGTGAGTTTGAGCGTGTGCTACACCCCCGACCCCAGCACGACGCCTTTCTGAAAAGCCTAGACACAGCCAGAAAACAAGAACATAAAGGGAAAGGCAGTGATACAAATAAGATTAGACGTAAATTAAAGAAGAAGAAGAAGACAAGAAGAGTAAAAAGAAAAGGAACAAATAAAAAGAAAAAACTAGGTAAAAAGTTAAGATCAGTAAGTAATCGTACCAAAACACCATTTTTAAAAAGAGTAACTAAAACCATACCAAAAGAGGTAATGACACCAACAAATAATAGAGCAATAACATATAAGGCATCGGTATCATCGCCAAAAATATTTAGTAAAAAGATAGATAATAATAATACTACATCGGCGCCAAGAAAAGAATATATGTAAATATATTAAAAAAGAAATGAATAATTATATTAATGATTGAAAATAATAGAGAAAAAAGAGCTAAGCGTAGAGAAGCTATTAAAAGATTAAGTTTATTATATAAAGGATTAACACTAGAAGAGTTAGAAAAGAAAGAAAATGAACGAGGTATAGTTCAAAGAAGTGTAAAAACAAGATTACAGCAAGGAAAAATAGAAAGAGTAAATTACAAAATATAAATTGCAAAATATAAATATAAATAAAGTTTATATTTATATGATTAAAGAAGAATATATGGAACAAGGTATAACATATATAGATGTAGTATATGAATGTAGAGATTGTAAAAGAAATTTTATAGTAGAAGGAGATAACAAATGTACAAGAGAAAGTTATAGATGTAAAGAATGTAATAAAAATTACAGTTGGTTTAAAATTATTTATAATATGTTTTTTTAGTAGAATACTATATATATATATGGAAAATTTAATGGATGTATTAATAGCAATATTGACAACAAGTGTATTTATATTTTCAGGATTAAATAAATTATCAACATTTAAATCTTCATCAAAATTATTAAGATCAAAAATCAATTTAGGTTTACCAAAATTATTTTATGATGGATTATTATTTTTAGTAATATTAATAGAGGTTTTATTTCCGGTAATGATAATATTTATTAGTTATCAATGTTGTTTTAATGATAATATAGGAAAAAAGTTATGTTATGGATTAATTTTTACAGTTATAATATCAACAATTACAAATTATGTGCCTAATAAAGGTGGAAGAATGTATTTATTAAAAAATATGGCAATAATAGGAGGTTTATTAGGTATGTCAGAAATATTTAATACAATATTAGAAGAATATAACGAGGAGGAGGAGGAAGAAGAGGACGATGTATTATAAATCTAATTAGATTTCATATGAAAAATAGAAGGTACATAAGACATATATTTTGTAAAAAGAATAATTAATGAAATATGATAAAATAATTGTATCCAAGCATAACCGGATTCTAACTGTTTATCCCAATCAGGAAAGGATACTAATAATACAGCATGTATTAAACAAAAATAAAATTGAGATATTTGCCAATAAGTTACATATTTTTTAAAAGGATTTCTAATACCATATGAAGTAACAAGATAATGAGTATACATAATAACATGTGTTAATGAATTTATCCATGCACCAAATGTAGCAGTACCATTAGCATGTCCATTATATAACATAAAACCCCATATTACAGGTACTGTACTATGGTGGTATACATGTAGGAAGGAAAGTTGATTTTGTTTCTGTTTTTGGATAATGATGTAAGTATCAACCCAATCAACATATTTAGATAAATAATGAACGATCATAAACCATTCCAATGTATCAGTATATGGTATATTTATACCGAAAGGATTATAGATACCCTGTGATACAACGGGTATTAAACCATAAGTCATATAAGAACATAATACAATTTGAAAAATATTATAAGCTTTCATGAATTGAGGTGTAATGGTAGATGGTGTTAAAAGATTATTTCTATAAGAATATGTATAAAAAAATACATAAGATAAATAAGAGGATGGTAATATAAATAACATACATGGTGTGTATAATGATTGGAGTATCATAAATAGTAAATATTATAATATAGCTTTAAAATGGTTTAGTTATATTATAAATCAACAGTGTTATTTTCAATAGATGAAATAAGGATATTAATACGACGTTTAATGTCTTTAAGTTCAGCTAATATATCATTTTGTTGAATGGTAAAATCATTAGGTGAGTCTAAGAAGGATACTTTTTTACTAATATCAATAGATTCAGAAACGGTTGGTGTAGTTATTTTAAGTTTATTAACAAATGTATCAGTTATACTTATACTGTTAGGTATATTTTGTGAATAATCAGGTATAGTACTTGGGTCTGGAAAAACAACATCAAGATTCCGAGACTGTTTTAATTGTTCTAATTTTTCTAATTGTTGAGAGATATCTATAGGTTTATCTTGAATATTATCAGATAATTCAATTTTAGGTGGTTCAGAAGATTGGAAAAAGGTATTTTGTCTAGTTTCAAAATGCTTTTCAAAAACAGTGCTTTCAGATTGTGTTTTTAGGAGTGATATAAAGTTATCTATAAATTTTTTATTTTTGATATTAATATCAGAATCATTATTAGATTGTGAAAAGTTTTTGATATTAAGATCAAATAAATCTTTATTTAAAGTTATAAGAATACCGGTTGAATCAGTGATGTTGCTTTCACATAAAACTTCCCACAATAAGGATAGATTATCATCATCAGTAAACATAATATATATTTAGTATATTATATTTATATTAATTAAAATACTTATTTCTGAGAGCTAACATTTTTGAGTCATCAATTCTTTTTTCGGTAAAATTTTTATAATTAGCGCCTCTAATCATTTGATCGCAAAAGAATAGTGAATACATTCCACATTCGGTATTTTCTCTTTGATGAGACAATTTGTTTATTATTTTTTCTAGTTTAATGTTTTTATTAGAACATTGAGATATAATTTTTTCTATAAGTTCGGCGACGGTTTCAGGAGGTTCAATACCATTACTATCAAAATAAATAATAAGTTTTTTTTTTATATCAACAAACAATGTAACCCAATGAGATCCAGGTTTGTCGTGAGGGTCAAGATTAAAACTAATACCAATTTTATTAATATTTTTATTAAGATATGATTGTATATCAAATTTACATAATTCAGGCCAAACACAATTATTATTTACTATGGTGTTAAAATTAATAGGACTAGATCCAATAAAAGCGAATTCAGGAAATGTTTTTTCATATTGTGCCATAACAGCTTCAATTTCATCACTTGAAAGCCATTCTTTAGGATTATCATGCCATTCTTTAGGTTTCATAGGAGAAAAGGTATATGTTAATAGATCATCATCAATTTCGTATTTTTGTAATAAATGTTTTAACCAACATTTTTCATTATTGCAGGAGTAAGACATGTTATTTTTTAAAGCATGCCATATTTCTCTATCATCACTTGTTAATATTTCTCTATCAGGATGTCTTTTATTCCATGCATGTTTAATTTTATTTAACTGACCATAATCATAACAAGAATAATTTAATCTTTTCTTGCCGGGTGAGCAATTCATTTTTTTGAATTTTTTTGTGTTATTTCTTCCACCTTTTTTTCTTAGCTTAGTTTTAACCATATTATAATATTATTATATTTTATTTTTGTATTTGTTATCTAAATGGTTGAATGACTTTTTTTGTGGAAGAATATGTTTTGCACTGTTTTTTTTATTTATAAATTTTGTTATTTTATTTAAGGGTTTTTTTGCTAGATTTTTATCAATATTAAACGAGGAATCAATATAAGAATCCGATATATCAGTATATGATATATCATGTGAGAATGAAATATCAGAATAGTATTGTTGAAATTCGTCATTCTTATCACAGGAATATAAATATGTAATACATTCTTGTATATAGTTATCAAATACATTATTGAGACAATTATTATCAGATCTTGTATCAAATAGATTTTCGGTAAGTTTAAGAATTCTTTTTTTATAAAAATTTTTATCAATATTAGATGATTCATTTTTTTCATGTAACTTCTTGTATAAAGAAGGATTTATTAAACATTCTAATGTAACTTTATTAATGTCCATACATAGTTAAATAGAATAAAATTTATTTAACTATACGATTATCCAATAACTTTTTGTCTTGTATGATTAAAAAATAAGGTATCATCCTTAAGAGACTTATCAACCTGTCTAGATTTAATATTTTTAGTATAATTTTTAAAAAGTAAATCATGTGTATTAGGTTCTTTTCTACCGGCAACTGGTACGAAATAAAGATCACTTTCAGAATTAGGAACATAATGTGCCTTATCACATTTTTGTATAGCAAAGAATTGATTTCTTAATATAGATTCTTGATCAACATTATTAATAAAGGTAGTAACAGGTCCTTTATCGCCAGGTAAAAAATGACTATTAACATCATATAATGGTCTTTGAATTATAGGCGTTATGCCTTGATTAATTTGATCTACAATTTGTAGTTGTCCATATTTTGTGGGAGTAGGTCTATGATCAATAAGCATTTGAGGTTGTATTGTAGATGAATTTCTTTGATACATTCTAAGATTAATGTCATTAACTCTTTGATTGGACATAATATATATATATTATACTATTTTTTTTAATACCATATTACCATTTTCTTCAACAATTTTACCTAATTTAATAGGATTACCCTTTTTAGTATCTCTAGCCTTTAAGAAGCTGTCCAAGTCATATACATCTTTAGTATCATTATCTACAGCATATCGTACACCTTTAATTGTCCATACAGATGCATTAGTTATTTTAGTTATTTTATTTATGTTATCAACTTTATCGTCTTCTTGATTATCAAATGATGGTACATAAGCAAATTTATCTGGTTTAGATTCACCAAAACCATAACATACTAAATCTCCATCTTCACTATTATTATGTAATGAACAGTCTATGGATGTTTCCTTAACAGCATTTAATAATTGTTTAGTAATGTCTTCCTTAATATTAGAAATTTCAAATAATGCTTCATCACTTGTTAAAGGTGTTTTTGTGTCAATTTTACCTGTATCATGTAATCTCAATTCTATTGATACATCATTTTCTAACTGTTCGTTTGAAAAAGTCATTAAATATAAAAACACATCTACTGTACGCAATTCTTCTGGTAATGATTCGTGACTGCAAATGCGGCGAGCTCTTCCAATAACCTGTTCAACTCTTACAGGATGCCAATAAGGTTCACAAATATGAACAAAACGTACATTTCTAAGAGATATACCTTCTGCTCCGGAGGCTGTGATCATAAATAATTTAATTATCTCCCCCATATTGTTATTTGGTGCAATATCAGTAACATATTCTTTAATTTGTTTAGGTATATCGTCCCATTGATTATTAAATATTTTTCTTATAATTTCTTTTTCTTCGGCGGTTTCAGTGCCAGTATATAAAACAAACTTAGGTTTAAGTTTATCATCATCAGAAATATCAATTACCCATTCATCAGAGGTATTTTTAGTTATTTTAAACTGAGCGAACCCATTTTGTTTTAATACCAATGAAAATACACCTACACCTTCAATTGTTCTAAATTGACTATAAAATAAATGTGATCCGATATTCTTTTCATCTAAAAGAACAGAAAGTATTTTAAGAAATTTAGGACTACAGGCTTCTAATCCTTCTTGTGACAAATGTAATGATGAATTAGCTTCTAATAATTTTAATGCTTGTTGTATTTTTTCAATGTAATTAACATCAGATATTTGTTTTATTTCTTTGTCTATTACATTTTCATCGTCAATTTCATATCTTCCATCAATATTTTCTACAACCTGATCAGCAGGTAAGGCATCTAATATATCTTCATCAGCTCCCTTTTCTAAGGCTATTCTAATTTGTTCAGAATCGGCGCCTTCTCTATGTTCCTTTGGTGTAGGGCGTTTAATTTCTTTAGGAAATACAAAGTTACAAAAAGCTCTAGAAAATATTCTATAAGTTGAAGAACTCTCTTCAAATATTTTATTATCTACTTTTTGTTTACGTTTCTTTTTATTTTGTTTTTCAAGTTTACGTTCTTCAACACGTGCTTCCTCATAAATTCCAAACTGATAGTCACTCATAGGTATTTTAAATACATGAAAATTATGTAATTTAGAGTATGCGGGCATTAATTTTTCTTGTGCACTTCTAAAATATGAAGTTAAACCTAATATACGACGCTTAAACATATTAGGATTTTTAACATTACCTGTATCTGAATCTATAAAATTGTTTTTAAATGCGTCTAGTCTGTCTGGTAATGCTACATTTTTCTCTATTTTAAACTTTTTGGGATCAGCTATTATTTTAAATTTTGCCAATAATGTTACTAACATAGTTTCAAAATTTTCATCAGAAATACCACCGTTATCATCTATTGTTACACCTTTATATTCAGATCCATCTAGTTGATTTACAAAGCCAAATGGATTTTTGGTTATGGTTAATATTTTAGAAGTGGCTTTATAATCTACAAAATCAATAATACTGTTAAGCTGTTTGTCTTTAGCAAAAGCTTTTTTGAGACTTTCTTTGTTGATTTTGGAAGTAGTTTTAATTTCTAAAGGTATATTCCATGTTTTTATGTAACCTCTTAAAATATTAAATAAAATACCTACTTCATTAGGATAATTAATAATAGGAGTACCTGATAATAATATTATTCTACAATTTTGAGCACTCATTAGATCTTCATAAAGTCTAACAGACAAAGATTCTCGTTTTTCTATTTTATTTACAATTCTACTTACAAAATTATGAACTTCATCAATAATTACAACCTTATTAGTAAATGGATTAATTGTGTTGTCTTTAGTTTCTTCATTGTAGGCCTTACGTCTTAGACCATTATAATTAATGAAAGTATATTTTGACTCTATCATTTTATTTAGTTGTAAATCTAGACTGTTTTTTTCTTCGTTAGTTAAAGAGTCAAAATTAGATGGTTTTTTAACATTGACAAACCATGCTCCTCCATTATTTTGAATAAATGTCTTATCTAAAGATAAGATTTCGGATAAAGTATCTAGATATGTAGGACTAGTTTTAGTATCAATAAATTCCCAATATTGATTTTTTTTATATAAAACATCGCCACATTTCTTTAATTCTTCTATATAATTTGTTCTTAAAGACGCGGGTGTCATTACAACTATCTGATTTTTGCTTTTTAAACCTTCAGCTAAAGCTATAGATGAACATGTTTTTCCAGAGCCTAATCCATGATATAATAACAAACCACGGTATGGAGTATATAAATTGACATAATCTCTAACAATTTTCTGATGTGTTAATAAAGAAAAGCTATCAGAACCATAAACTGAATCACATGATACAGATTTTTTATCATTTTCTATATCGTCAGCATAATCTTTGAACAAAACATTTATAAAGTTTATGAAATTTTCTCTATTATTCATATAATAACCAGGTGCCCTAACAATAATATTTGGTTCTTTTTTAGGTAATCTTTGTGCTAAAGGAACATCATCAATAACCAGTAATGACGGTGGTAATTCTTCTAGTGAATCATCTGGTTTCAATGTATCGGTTGCTAATGGTCTTGAAATAGTATTTGTAATATTTAATTTTCTAGTACGTTTACCCTTAGGTTTTTTAGTTTTAATTTCGGATTTTTCTTCATCAACAGCCGTTGGTTCAGCGGGTGGTTCGGCGGGTGGTTTAGCAGGTGGTTCAGTGGTTGGTTCAGCGGGTGGTTCAGCGGGTGGTTCAGCTGGTGGTTCAGCAGTTGGTTCAGCAGGTGGTTCAGTGGTTGGTTCAGCGGGTGGTTCAGCTGGTGGTTCAGCTGGTGGTTCAGCTGGTGGTTCAGCTGGTGGTTCAGCCGTTGGTTCAGCCGTTGGTTCAGTGGTTGGTTCTTGAGATATTTCAGGTATTTCAGACATAATTTTGAGTTTTGAAGGTAATTTCTTTAATTTTTTAGGTTTTTTAGTTTTATCCTGAACGGGGTCTTGAACTAAATCATCAATCATAGGTTTGGATTCTACTGGAGTAGTAATTTTAGGTTTAACAGGCTGTACTTTTTTCATAATTTCTCTTCTATTAACAATATTTTGTTGAGTTTTATCAATAATTTTAGCTTTAATATTAACTCCTTGGTTAGAAGATGGCATTTTAATGCCTACCGGTTCAAATTTTTTAGCAGTAGGCTTTATTTTAAATAGATCCAATTGTGTTGCCATTATAAAGTTTATATATAAAAAAGTTATAAAATTAACCATTAATAATTTTAATAGCTTTATCACAAGCGTCTTGCTCAGCTTTCTTTTTAATTTTATGTGTACTACTAGCAAAGAAAATGAGTAATTTAGGTGTATCAATTAACAAATTTTTGATATTATCAAACGAATTAATATTTTTATAGTCTAAAGATGAATTAATATCGGCATCATGTATATTCTGTCCAAGACAAACATAAACGCCCATAGTATAACCATCATCTTGTGAATAAGATATTTCTAAATATTCGGGTGTAACTTTAAATTCCTTTTGAATTTTAACTTGTAATATATTTTTATAATTATCATCATTTTGTATTAAACTAATCCAATCTACGTGTTTTTCATAAATATTTTCAACAAATATTTGTGCGATTTGGAATCCAGGTCCAGTTGTAAAGACATTATTAAACCACTCATGTTCATCATTAATTGAAATTTTATTAAAATCTAAAAATAATGCTCCTAGAAATGCTTCAAATAAACAGCCAAGTTTTTTAAGATTGGTTCTAGTTTTTTTCTCTTCGGCATGTTTAGATATAATAAACCATTTATGCAATCCCATTTCTAGAGCGAGACGACCTATAGATTCATTTTTAACCAATGCAATTTTTTTCTCGGTCATAAAGCCTTCATTTTCTTTTGAGAATCTTTTATATAAGTAATATTTAGTAATACATTCTAAAATGCCGTCACCTAGAAACTCCAAGCGTTCATTTGATTTTTGACGCAGTGGCAAACAATCAGATGGCTGTTCGGCGATTTTAATATTTTGTTCTTCATTGTCTAAATATGGTCGTTTAACATATGACCTGTGAACAAAGGCTCTTTGATAAAGAGTAGGATTATATACAGTAGCAGGAACCCCATATCTACCCAGAATAGATTGGATATTATCCAATGTAATCTCAGTGTTGTTAGGGTTATAGGGATTGAAAAGTAATTCCTCATTTCCAGTTTTAATAATATCTTCATCTTGTGAGATCATCTTATTATTTATATCCATTAATATAATACTAGTTGAGTAATGTTTAATATGTTTAAGTATAGTAATTATAAAAATAAAATATTACTAAATATTATATGGGTAGACGTGTAAGAGGTATAGGATCAAATTTATATTCAAACAGAAATACGGCAGGTGGATCATTAAAACAGGCATTACCAAGTACTATAGGTATGAATATGTTTTCAAGAAGAATTTACTATAGAAAGAGAATATGCTGTAATCACTTATATTCTAAATAAATCATTTAAAGTTTATAATAGAGTATTTTAAATGATTAATATAAACATAGATTATCGTGAAAAAGAATTAATAAGTATTTTAGAAGATAAAGAAGTAACATTTAATAATAAAAATTTAGAATTAGGTGATATAACATATACAGATGAAAGTGGAAATAATTTATTGATTATTGAAAGAAAGACGGTGAATGATTTAGCTTCAAGTATAAAGGATGGTCGTTATATGGAACAATCGCTGCGTTTGGATTCAATAGGATTACATAATCATAATATAATATATTTAATTGAGGGTGATATAGAACGATATAAGGCGCCACCAATTAAAAATCCGGTAACAGTGGATGCTATATATTCAAGTATATTTTCAATAATGTATTATAAGGGATTTTCGGTTTTAAAAACGCGAGATATTAAAGAAACAGGGGAATTTATAGTTAGAATATATAATAAGATAAATAAAGAGAAGAAGAAGGGATATTATGATGTGAATAAAGAAGAAACAAAAATAGAATATGCATCAACAATAAAAACGGCAAAGAAAGATAATATAACATTAGAAAATATAGATTTAATAATGTTAAGTCAAATACCGAATGTAAGTAAAAATATAGCAACTGTTATATTATCAAAATATGATGGAATAGCAGATTTGATTGATTCTTTAAGAAATGATAAAGATGTATTAACAGATGTCAAGTATGAGGTATCAAATGGTAAATCGCGTAAAATATCAAAAACGGCGGTAGATAATATAGTAAAATATTTAAAAATTAATTAATTACAGGTGTTCCACGATCATTTTTATCAGGAAATGCATTTTTTGAGAGTTCTTCGCCCAACCAATTAGTGTTCATGGCATTAAGACTAGATTTCCCATTTTCATAAAATTTAGAGTCAATATCATTAAATTGTCCAACATATTGATTATCTTTATCGTAGCCTTGAAAGTGTTTATTTATTTTAAGATCAATATTTCCATCAATAACTTTATTATATATAGGATCATCAATAGGATCATTTTTAATTCTATAAACACCGTATCCCTGAGCATCATATCCTTTTTGGAAAAATAAAACAGGGCAATGAATGCCGACATTATTTTGCCACTCAATAAATTCAGTATATTCTTCTAAATTGTTAAACTTAATAGGATTAACGCCGGGTATTTCGGCTTTTTTTGAGTTGAGCAAATGTAATTCCGACCCCTTTTGTACTAAAATATCAGGACAATTTTCACGTACATCAAAGCCTTCATTAAACTGTTTTGAAGAATATTTGCAACTGATATATAAACCAGATAGAAACATAACAATTATAAATATCCATATAATCATTATATATAGAAAAGATAATATTATCTTTTGTATGTATATAAATATGAAAATGGTAAATTTGATTCCTAAAACGAATAACAATTATAGAACATGTAATAAAAATATAGATAAATACAATAAAATGATAATGAGTAAGCCTATGATAGTTAAATTTCATTCTCCTGAATGCCCCCATTGTGTAGCTATGAAAAAGAGTTGGAATGATGTTCCTAAAAAATTAAAAGAGTTAGGCTATAATACTAATAATCTTAATTTGGCGTCAGTAGACACAGAAGTTCTAGAGAATGAGAATATTAATGGTTGGCAAGACATTTATGGTATACCTACTATAGCAAATATAAATGGTAATTCAGTAAATGTACTGGATAAGAAGCCTACAACAATGAATATCATTCACTTTATAGTAGAAGAATATAAGTTACCGAAAAAAAAAGCAAAAACATTAAAACGAAGATTCTCAAGAAGATCCAAAAGTAGACGAAAAAAGCAAACAGAACACTCTATATATCAATAACCATTTACAACGGATTCTATTGAGGAGTCACCGTCTAGATCAATATCGTCATCAATATTGTTATCAATATCGTCATCAATATTGTTATCAATATCGTCATCAATATTGTTATCAATGTTGTTATCCGTATTAAGATTATTTTGGTTTAAGACAAATATAGTGTCATTATCAGGTATATTTATTGTACTAATGGTGTTGAGTGTAGGATACCAATATTGTTGATAATTAGATTGTTGTAACTGATTATTAATACAATCAATATTATTCATATTTTGAATATTAATGTTATAAAAATTATTTTTAATATCAGTAATAAAAGATGAATTAGAAATAGCTAATCCACTAAATATAAATAAATCAGTTTTATTTTTTTTAGTATGTACAATTTTTCTACCAAAGTTAGGATTTTCTTTTACAAAACCAGTAATTTTTTTATATAATAAATTCTTACTAATAAATTTTTTATTGGAATTAAGTGTATATATAGTATAAATATATAGATCAACGAACGGTTTAAATACATTTAAAATAATATTTGCTGGCATTTTAGAATTTATTTTTCTAAGTTTTTCAGAATTATTTAATCCAATAATTTTGCTATCTTTAAACATTTTTTTAATTTCCTTAACGTAATTATTAAAGGTAAGATTAGTAATATATTTTTTAATTAACATATCTCTAATAACAGTTTCATAGTCATTAGCAAATATAGTAAGATTAAAATCAGATTTCATATAAAGATCAAATAACGTGGGCATGATAAAGGTGCTTTTTTTTAAGTTAAAATATATATTATATAAAGAGGATAAAGAAAAAGGTATATTGGTATAGGGATTTTTAATTAAAACAGGTTCAGAATAAAAATCGGCAGTATTAGAAAGTAGAGAATTATTTATAATAGAGATAATATCAGAAAATTTAAAACAATATTTTGAATTATTTTCTATCAAGTAAAACTTAAGATGATCTTTAGTTAATTTAATATCATCTAATCCGCCAATATCATTATTATTTTTTAGAAGAAGCTTTTTAATTTTGATTATTCTTAAAATATTTTGAAGAGAATTCATATATTTTTTTGCAATACAGTAAATGTCTAAAGATAAAGATTTATAATAATCGCTTGTAAATTGATTATTTAATATTTTACTTAAATGTTTGATATAATTTTTATTGATAATAGAAAAGTTACATAATAAACCAATAATCATTTTTTGGTCTTCATGCGATATATTTAATTTATTTTGAAGTATGACATGTTGTATAATTCCATAAAAAAATGTAGTTTTAAATTTGAACATAATTACTTAATAGTGATTATGTTTAAGCAAATTTAGAAATTAATGTTATAATCATCATCGTCATCAACATTATCTGTAACCTTAATATTAGATACATTATTTTGAATAACAATATTGGATGAGCTACATACATCATTAGGGTTTTCAACACTACCAAATATATCATCAATATCCTGTTGTTTTTCATCCACAACCGTGGGTGTAATTTCCTTCATTTTGTCTATATCTAATACAACTTTAAAACTTGAAGTTCCAAAATATCCTTCTTGACCACACATAATATTGGCAGATACACCGCGCATATAATCTACCTCAGCATGTCTTGCAGCTTTAAGGAACATTTCAGGAGTTTCCTCAAAGGATGCTTTAGCTATAGGACCAATATCATCATTATTGATACCATGTCGGAATATAGAACATAATTTAAGTGAGTTAGTCATTCTATCACAAAGAAGATCAATATGATGAGAATTAATATATGTTCCATCAAATTCAATAACCTCTAATAATTCATTATATATGGCTTGTCTAGCAGCCTCAACACCTAATAGCTTATAAACTTCAATAATACTATTACTGTATGTTCTAGTTTGATCAATAAAATCTAGAGAAAGTGTGTCTAACATATTTGTACCAACAGTATCTAAAACCCATATTTCCTCTTTGTTAAAGTTACCGTCAACATTATTAATATGATCGGTAATTTTTCTAAGAATAACTTTCTTGATATTTTTAACACCTTTCAAAACAATATTATTCAATAATTGTTCTTGAAAATTTTTAAGAATATATATATCATCTGATTGATCCAATGTACTGGCTTTTTTAGCTTTCTTTTTATTTTGAATAATATTACTAAGTCTTAATCTTATTACCAATTTATCACTATTATAGTCAGAGTAAACACATGACACCTCATCATTATATGAATTATTAATAGCAAAGTAAACATCATCCATTGTTATATTTTTATCAAGCATAGATTCTTTATCCATTACTAATCGTAAAATCCATTTAGATACATCATCATCATCATCAGGTAAAGAACCATTACAATCGGCAATCATTTCTTTAAATTCTTTGTATTGAGATAATAACTCTTTATCCTCATCAATAACAGTATTCATATCGTCCGGATCAAACATAATTTGAATACTTTTAGTAATATCATGAAGTCTAGTATGTTCTAAAATATGAATATATTCTTGGGCTTTATTTTTATTTGTTTGTTCAGATGGTTTTAAGTAAATTGTAAGTGAAGGATTCTTAGGATTTTCAGATAATGATAATATTTCTTCAATCCTAGGAACACCCCTAGTTACATTAGATTTACTAGCTACACCAGCAAAATGAAATGTATTAAGTGTCATTTGTGTTGTAGGTTCACCAATTGACTGTGCGGAAATCATACCACTCATTTCACCAGGTACAATAAGTGATTGTTTGTATTGTAGCATAATAGTTTCAGTAAGAAGAATAATAGCTTTTTTATTAAAATGTTTAACAAATAGTAATTCATTTGGATGCAAATTGTAATAGTACATAGCTTTAAATAACAAGGTAGGTTTATAAAATTTACTATTTTCAAGGTTGTTCATAGTTTTTTCAATTATATTAAAAGCTTCCATAGGAGTAATATCAACTTTAGATTTTGATGTAATATTTAATTGATTTTTAATATTATTAATGATATAACTAAATGCTACAGGAATATGTATACTAGTATTATCTTTATAATTAAATATATATTTCATAATATCTTGTCTTATTGGTAACATAAAATTAATATACTCTTGTTCTTTCATTTTAATGTCATTAATTTCATTTTTATAACGCTTAAGAGCAGGTCCCGTAAGAGTTAATTTAAGAATTTCATTATCAAAAGGGAATGTTAAATATATGTAAAGTTCATCTAAAGATATAGTACAAATAGGAAAGGATTGATTTTCAACCTTAGTAGTGTCTATATTATCATCTCCATATGAGAATTGTATTACCTTACGTTTATTATTTCTAACGGTTCCATCATATGCACAATAGATATCTTCCATGCCTTTAATTAATCTTCTTTGAATATAACCAGTTTGAGAGGTTTTAACAGCAGTATCAATTAAACCAACACGACCACCCATAGCATGAAAGAATAATTCTTCAGGTGTAAGACCTGAAATAAATGAATTCTCAACAAAACCACGTGCTTTAGGTGAATCATCAAATTTAGAGAAATGAGGTAATGTTCTATTATCAAATCCATAAGGGATTCGTTTCCCGTCAACATTTTGTTGACCGAGACAGGATATCATTTGTGATATATTAATATCACTACCCTTAGAACCAGCATTAACCATAATAACAAATCTATTATCAGAGCTCAAACTTTCCTTTCCAACCTTACCAGCCTTAGCATTAGCATCACCCAAAATATTATTTATTCGTGTTTCAAATTCTTCAACATTAGTTTTACCAGTATTATTTTCAAAAACACCGAGATGTGTTTCATCAATTAGATCCTTAACTTCATTTTTTTTTGATACAATAATTTGTGCAATTTTATCATTAGTATTTTCGTCAGCAATAAGATCACTAATTCCAACACTATATCCACTAATTTTCATATATTCATTAACTATAGACTGTATATCATCAATAAATTTAGCAGAAGTTTTTGGACCAAAATCATTAAATATTCTATGAATTAGTCCTTTTGTTCCGGAACCAAGAGTACTTTTATCAATTTGACCCCTAATATATTTACCATTAATAATTTCTATAATACCATTAGTAGTTTTTTTATCATCACCTTCTTTAAATCCCTTTGTTTTCTGATATAAAGATAAAGATGGAATAATTTCAGTTATAAGATCAAAATTAGAAAGTTTCTTAGCAGATTTTGAAAAGATATTTTCATCTATATTTGTAATATTTATCATTAAACTCATAGCTTCTCTTGGAGAGAATGATATATTTTTGCGTGTAAATCTATAACATCCTAAAAGAGAATCTTGAAATATACCTATAATAGATTGATTATTAGCTGGACTGATTATTTGATAAGGAACCGCGGCTAAATTACGTAATTCAGTTTCCGCCTCTATATCTTGAGGCATATGTAAATTCATTTCATCGCCATCAAAATCAGCATTATAAGGTTTAGTACAACCAACATTCATTCTAAATGTATCACCTTTATGTAAAACTTTAACAATATGACTCATCATACTCATCCTATGAAGAGTAGGTTGCCTATTGAATAAAATAGCATCACCATCCATCATATGTCTATGAACAATATCACCATTGCTTAATGTAATAGAATTCCGATCCACATATCTAAGTGATATATTATCACCATTTTTCTTTTCTAATATTTTAGCACCTGGATAAGTATCCGGTCCATTTTTAACCAATTTTAATAAGAAATTCTTATTTTTATCATTTACTGTAATAGGTTTAGTAATATTTTTAGCTACCTTTAAAGGAACACCTAATTGTGTAATAGATAAATTGGGATCAGGTGTAATTACAGATCTAGCACTGAAATCTACCCTCTTTCCCATTAAATTGCCCCTCATTCTACCTTGTTTACCTGCAATTCTTTCCATGAGAGCTTTTAGTTGCCTACCAGAACGTTGAGCTACCGAAGCTACTCCTGGTATTTTATTATTTACCATAGTAGCAACATAATATTGCAAAACAGTAGACCAATCCTCTATGACATTTGCAGGAGCATTTTGTTCAATCTTTTCTTGAAGTGTTTTATTTGCTTTAATAATATTAACAAGAATATGACTTAAATCATCTTCACTTCTCTGTTGAGCATCATGTTTAACAGAAGGCCTAACCGCTGGTGGCGGTACGGCTAAAGCTTGGCAAATCATCCAATCAGGTCTAGAAAATATTGGACTAAATCCCATAAAATGAACATCTTCGTCCGATATTCTTCTAAATATCTTTAGCATAATTTCTGGGGTTATTTTCATGCTTAACATCCCTGATTCATCTCCAGTTCCATCATTCATATTCTCCCATTCTGCATAAATGGTAGATAATCCCTCTTTACGAATTTTATTTGGTTGCTTACATCCACAACCATCACTACATTGCTCACCACAACGTTTAATTTTACTAGCAAATGCAAATACAGAATTCCATCTTTTATCTGCACTATATTCAAGTAGTGATTTATGTTTTTCTTTGTTAATTAATAGTTTACTACATTTAATGCATACACAACGCATTACCTTTAAAATGGTATTCAAATATTGTATATAATATACGGGTCTAGCTAAATCAATATGACCGAAATAACCAGGTGTATTTATATAATTATGACCATCGGTAGGACAAATAAAACCTGGATCTAAAACACCCATTCGTGGATCAAATAGCCCACCTATAACAGGTTTACCATTCACGAATGTATCTCTAGAAGTGATATTAGCAACAGATTGCTTACGAATTTCGTCAGCAGATAAAATACTAAATTGAACACCTACAATTTTGGAACATTCTGAATTTTTAGACATGTCTTCTATATTTATATTATAATATTTAGATAGTTTCAATTTTTATATATAATATAAAAATTGAAGTTAAAATAATATAAATGTTTCCTTATTATACATTAGAATGGGTAAGGACTCTAAATCGCAACAGCAAAATAATAATAATAAAAAAAAATATAATTTAAGAAGTATGAAAAAAGATGAGGAAGAAACTAAATTAAAACAAAATTCTAAAGATTCTGACTCCGAACCTGAAGAGGAAGAGGATTATTCTTCTGAAGAAGAGGAAGAAATTAATGTAAAAGAATACCAAAAATTCTTATCTAAACTATTTCCTTCTAAATATATGAAAGAGAAAGCCAATAAAACCGAAGACAGTCCATCAAAAAAGCACACTAAACAACCTAAAAAAACATTATCAAAAAAATCCAAAAAGGACAAAAAACAAAAGCAAAAAGAGCAAGAAGAGGAGGAAGAATCTGAATGGGAAACTGAGGATTCAGAATGTGATGATGATGATGCTCTAGAAGATATTATTAAAGGAAAGAATGGTCAATTTAATATATTCTTTACTATTGGATCAAAAGATGAAGATGAGGATGAAGATGATTCTGAAGAGGATTCGGAGTCAGATTCAGATGATGAAGCAGATGAATTGGAAGAAGAGGAAGGGGAAGAGGAGGATGAAGAAGAAGAGGAGGAAGAAGAGGAGGAAGAGGAGGAAGAGGAGGAAGAAGATAATGAGTCAAATGAAAAAGCAAATAAAAATAAAAAGAATAAAGATGAGGAAAAGGATAAAACTAAAAAGTCAGATTCTGATATAGAATTTCTTTCTAAAATGCAAGAAATGATAAAAGAAACAAAAGGTAATGGTAAATTAAGTGATTGTTTAAAAGATTATGAAGAGTGTATAAAAGACGATCTTAAAAAAATTAAAAATGATTCTAAAAAAAAAGAAAGAAAAGTAAAAAATAAAAATTTTAAAGAATTTAATAAACTAGTTAAAAATAAGAATGTATTAAATGATTTTAAATATTTTAAAAAGATGGATTTGGATATGCAAGAGAAAATCATAAAAGAATTAAAAGCTGTTAATATGGTAACAAATATTTCAAAACCATATAGAATTTCACTATTAGAGTCAGATATTCCAGACATTTATAAATCAATTGCTCTAAGAAAGATAAATACGCTTAAATATATGGCACCAGGTGAAGGTGAATATTATAAAGTTAAAAATTGGGTAGATACATTTATGCAAATACCATTTAATACCTATAAAAATCTTCCTATTAATATAGATGATGGACAGGATAAGTGTCATGAATTCATGGAAACAGCAAAGAATACATTAGATAAAGCGGCATATGGATTAAATGATGCAAAAATGCAAATCATGCAATTGATTGGTCAATTGATTTCAAATCCATCGTCAGTAGGTACGGCTATAGCAATAAAAGGACCGATGGGTACAGGTAAAACAACCTTGGTAAAAGAGGGTATTAGTAAAATTTTGGGTAGACCATTTGCATTTGTACCGCTGGGTGGAGCAACAGATAGTAGTTTTCTTGAAGGTCATTCTTACACATATGAAGGGTCAATGTGGGGTAAGATAGTTGATATTATAATTAAAAGTAAGTGTATGAATCCGGTTATTTATTTTGATGAATTGGATAAGGTAAGTGATACACCGAAAGGTGAGGAGATTATAGGTATTCTAACACATCTAACAGATACATCACAAAATAATAATTATCATGATAAATACTTTTCGGAGATAGACTTTGATCTAAGTAAAGCGTTATTTATCTTTAGTTATAATGATGAGGATAAGGTAAATCCGATTCTTAAAGATAGGATGTATAGAATACAGACAGAAGGTTATAATATGAAACAAAAAAATGTAATAGCTAGTGAATATTTGACTCCTAAAATTGGAGAAAATGTAAATATTGAAAAAGATCAAATAATGATTCCAGAAGAAACCCTTAAATTCATTATTGAAAATTATACGAATGAAGAAAAAGGTGTAAGAAATCTTAAAAGATGTATTGAAATAATTTATACTAAACTAAATTTGTACAGGTTGATGAAACCAGGAACAAATTTATTTGAAGAAGATATGTCTATTACTGCAGAATTCCCTTTTACAGTTACAACAGATATCGTAGAAAAACTAATTAAGAAGCAGGAAAGTGGTGGTAATTTCAGAAGCTTTTATATGTAAATATTAAATGTTAGAATATTCTAATATTTAACATTAAGATTAGATTAAGATTTACTCCAAGACGTACTATTAAATGGTGACATAAGCATATTTTTTGTATTATGCTTCCATTGTTTAACTTTATTTTCTATATCTTTTTCTTTATTTGTTCTAGGATATAACGTTAAATTATCCATATAATCTTTATTAATTTTATTAATTTCCGGTTTATAGCCATAACAATTTACACCGAATTTTAAATTAGGATCGGAAATATATCCTCCATTAACGCCAGGTCTTCCACAATCGTTTTTGTGATCTTTTGTTTTCTGTAATTTTTCCCACGAATCATATTGTGTAGGAAATAGAGCCATCTGATTTTTAGACCATCCATAACTGCACCATTCAGCACCTGTTTTATGAGCTTTTTGTAAATCTTTAATAGATGCTAATTCAGCATCAAATGCTTTACAAACATATTTAGCATCAGAATATGTATAATTATTTTCAGGTATATTAAATACCTCTTTTTGGGATAAATATAAATCATCAGTTGGTATTTTATTAACATGATCTGTTTTAACTGATATATCTACCTTGGGTTCTCCAGAATTAATGTCCCTTAATTTAGCTTTAATATCTATACCAAGTATATAATTTATGATTACAATACTAGTAGCTACTAATGCAAACGCAACCATTATTAGTTCTATTAATTTATAGAAGGGTGATGAATCATCATCTGTTTGACTCCATTTTCCGGTCATTTTCATTATAGTAATATTTATAGCACTAAATAAAGCAAAAAAAATAATTATAAAGATAAAGGTCATTAAATATGTAGCACCTCCAGTTTTAAAAGTATTTAAATTCATAGATGCAATAGAATTACTATTTTCTAATTTAGAATTATCAAATCTACTAAAATAATTACCGATATTATCTGCCATATATATATATATATAATTAGTATTTTTTTCTGTAAAAAAGACAATAAGCATTTGTAGTAATAATGTTAGATTTAGGTACTTCATTCACAGAAATATCATCATAATGGTACCATTTACCATTGGCATTTTTAATAAATGAAGTATAATGTCCACCAGTGACACCTCCTATATGATTGCAAATACCAAATAAATCATATATATATGAAAAATTATTATAGTCATTAACATACTCTTTCATATCTAAATCGTCTAAAGGGAAAGATATATATGAATCATCTTTTTTAAGCTGATTATTAAATCTTTTAAAATCTATAATCATAATTTTAGGTAAGGACCAAAACTGTATTTTTTTGGTAACAGGCTCCTTTTTTTTAGTTTTTTCATTTAACCATGCATTATCTCCATCTAATATTTCATTTTCTAGATATAAATTAAAACAATCATAAATATTACAATTATTACTTTTAATAGGTAATGATAAATTTAAAAAAGGTTCGGGGGTAGTACTTAGAATATTATTAGTTTGAGATATAATACTAGAAACATGTATTCCAAAAAATAAGGTTAATACCTCTGAATATTCCTTTTTATACATTTTTTGCATCATAGTATAACAATCTTTAGCCATTTTATCCTTATTATTTAAAACATTACCATTAATATTCATTATAACTTCTCTTGATAATGCATTGTGAAAACAATCAATTATAAATAATAAAAACTCAGGTAAATCATTTTGTGCATAGCCGCTAAAAATATCTTTATCTTTAATTCTTGATATCTTTCTTATATTAGAAACAAATCCTCCTGGTGATATAGTACAATTTTCTCCCCAATACATTTTTCTTAAATTATCCCATTCTAGTAAAACTATAGTATCCGGTTTATTATTAAATTTTTTTTTAATATTATCATCATCCATAATTTTATTTAATTCATATATATTAAATGTACATTGTATCGCAGAATTTATAAAACATGTATTTCCAAGATTTTGCAATCCAGTTATACCTTTATCAATATATTTTGTAATATCCATAGTTATAAAATGATTTAATATTTAAACATATTTTTATCATATTATTTTATATGTCAGATAACAATGATAGTATAATAAATTTCATAAACTTATATGCAAGTTATATAAGAGAGAACCAAAGATTATATAGATATGTCATTGAAAATAGTAGTGATAACGAACGTGCATTACAAACATTAATAACTACATATATTAATACAACAAGGATAAATCGTGTTAGAGCTAGAACAAATAATACAAGAAGTTATTTTCCAAGAGCTCCACGTGAAAATTATAATGGAGTAAATACTGCCCCATCTACAAATTGGTCTCCATTCGGTAGACCATATCCTCAAAATTTATTTCCACAATTTTCTGGATTTTTAAATCCAGATATGTCATTTAATTTTTTAAATCCAGTTACGGTTCGTCCAACTACAGAAGTTATACAATTGGCTACTACAACATTTAATTATTCTGAATTACCTTTAAATGAGCGTTTAAGAATTGGTAATAGATGTAGTATTACATTAGACGATTATACAGACGATACAAGTATGATTAGAATTAATTATTGTGGTCATGTATTTTCTGAATCAGGATTAAATCAACATTTTTTAAATAATGTAAGATGTCCTATATGTAGACATGATATACGTGATATGTCAGGTGATGGTACAACTGAAAATAATACAAATGAAAATAATACAAACGAGAATAATACAAATGAAAACAATACAAATGAAAACAATACAAATGAAAATAATACAGACGATTTATACAATGATATGAGTAGTAATTTAATAAATATTAGAGATCAAATAACAAGAGGTATATCAAGTAGTTTAAATATATTAAATTTAGAGTATCCAGATACTAATATAGAAATGGATATATCAAATAATAATGTTATATTAACATACTCTTTCTATACGAATTCTCCTATAAATTGAATTTAAAATTGAATATAATGATATATTTATATATATCATTATACATAAGATGTCACACGACATCAAGCTAATAGATTTCAAAGTTTATGATAGACCTAGTGAAGATGAAACAGAAAAATATAAAAAATGTGATTTAACATTTACTATACAAATGTTTGGAATAAATGAGCTAGGTGAAACATACTCTGTTAAAATTGAAGATTTCAAACCATATTTTTATGTAAAGGTTTCTAATGATTGGACAGTATCAGATAAGAAAAGCTTTGTTGAAATGTTACGTTTAAAGTCAGGTAATTATTATGAAGATTCAATAATAGATTCTGCCTTGGTAAAAAAGAAGAAATTATATGACTTTGATGGACAAAGTTATCATAAATTTATAGTTATTAGATTTAAAAACCTAAGATGTTTTAATAAAGTTAAAAATTTCTGGTATGAGAAAAAAGAAGGAGTTAAAAAACATCCGAATGATAGATTTGCAAATGATTGGGGATTGATTAAAAAAGGATTTAAATTTGGTAAAACATATACTCAAATTTATGAATCTAATATACCACCTTTATTACGGTTCTTTCATGTTAATAATATTAGTCCATCAGGTTGGATACAAATCCAAAATAAACATTTATCTAAATCTTCATATGAAAAAACCACTACATGTAAATATGAATATAAAGCATCATATAAAAATATTAAAGCACTTCAAGATAAAGATACTTTAGTTCCATATAAAATTTGCAGTTTTGATATAGAGGCTAGTAGTAGTCACGGTGGATTTCCAGAGTCTATTAAAACTTATAAAAAGAATGCATATAATTTTATGGAAATATTATCTAAATTGGAAATAGATAATGAAGATGATTTAAAAATATTTGTAAAAGAATTTATTTTATCCATGTTTGGATATGAAGAAATGGAAAATGTGGAAAATGTTTATCCAAAAAGTTTTCCTACATTAGAAGAATTAAATAATATTATAAATAAATTGCTTATTAAACCTATAGGTAAATTTAAAAAAGATAATGATAAACAAGATGATAATATGGATGAAGATGAAGAAGAAGAAGATAATGATGATGATGAAAAAAAACCTAAAAAGTCTGTATTAAGAGCAAAAAAATGTGATGAAGATAAGACATTGATAGAAAATTTATTAGATAAATATGTAAGAGAACGAAAGGTAGAAATAATTAGAAGGGTATTTAATAGTGATTTACCAAATTTAGAAGGAGATAAAGTTACATTTATAGGATCTACATTTCTTAAATATGGAAATGATAAACCATATTTAAATCATTGTATTGCATTAGATACATGTACAGATGTACCAGGTGCAGTTATAGAAACATATAAGGATGAAAAAAGTGTATTACTAGCATGGACAAAATTAATACAAAAAGAGAATCCAGATATAATCATTGGTTATAATATATTTGGTTTTGATTATGGATTCTTATTTAATAGATC
>MDSV01049377.1_pt1 | contig 44109 bp, 45 predicted proteins | sample 810851 | NCBI WGS metagenome assembly MDSV01 (sample SAMN05326640, study PRJNA326480) | marine metagenome | isolation source: seawater | place: Atlantic Ocean: North East | collected 2012
ATTATCTCTATTAAAATGAGTTATATTTAATTCACCAATTTTTAAATTAAGGATTTTATATTTAATGTATATTTCTGGATTACAGAAATTCAATTTATGAGTTATGTATTTTTTAATTTTTGGATTTTTTTTTAAAATCCTTATTCCACAGTTCAAATCACTTAATCTATTATTTATTAAGATTTTTGATATAATTAAAAAAAATTTTGAAACAATTTTTCTAAAAATACTATCCTGTCTATAAGATCTTTTTCCAATAATTAGATCTAATTTTTTATTTTTAAGTGTTTTAAATAATTTTATTATATCATTTGGATCATATTGATTATCAGAGTCCATAATTGCTACAAATTTATATTTTGATTTTTTTATAATCTTATTAACTGATCCAGAATACAGAATATTATCTTTATTTTTTAATAATTTGATATTTTTATAACTTTTTTCTTTTATTTTTTTTTCTATTAACTGAACTGTTTTGTCATTAGATTTATTATCAACTAAAATTAATTCCCAATTAGATAATCTATTTTTCTTTACAGCACCCATCGTATTGTTAATAACTTTAATTATATTTTTTTCCTCGTTATAACATGGAAGTCCAATAGTTAATTTGTCAATTTTCATTTTTAAAAATTAAATTATAAATTTTTTATACACGAAATACTTACCACACTAATTAATTAAGCTAATTAAATTTTTTATTTTCAATATTTTTTTTAATAAGTTTACTCACCAAAGCCATTATAGTTAGTTGAGGATGTTGTCCAGTATTAGTAGGCAATAAGCTTGCATCCATAATATGTAAATTTTTAAAATTTCTTAATTTTCCGAATAAATCAACCATATTATTTTTATTACTATTTAATGAACATGAACTCATCGCATGAACTGATGTAATTTCTAAATTATTTTTTGATATATTTTTTATTTCTTTAAAAGCTTCATCTATGTTTTGACATATTTTAGTACTATTTTCAATTGGTAGCAAAACTTGTTTTGCTCCACTCAAAAAAGAAATTTCAGTAAGAATTTTTAAGTATTTTTTTATTTTTAAAAAATCTCTATCATCTAACTTCCATGAAATATTTATATCATCTAAAAATTTAATTTTTTTTATTTTTGCGTTACTAAAATTAGGCTGAATTTGACAATTAAAAACTGTGCCATTTTTAAAATTTTTCATCAATTCAATTATTTTTTCAGAACTTTGAAAATTTAAATAAGAGGCTATCAATGGTTTTATATAGTTCGATGACATAAATAAAACTCCACTATCTGAAAATTCTCTTATATGGTGAGTGAGTAAACTTGATTTGTAGCTATCTACCTCATGATCATAAAAACAAAGTATTTTCAAATTCATATGAAAATTTAATTCATTAACAAATTTTGACAATTTATTTTGTAAAATAAGCTTTGGTGTTTGTGTTGGTCCAGCACTTAAGATTAAATTATTTATTTTTATATTATCTTTTTTTCTTGATGTATTGTTTTCAACAGTAATTTTATCAATTATATCTCCTCTATTTATAATTTTTATTAATTTTGTATTAGATAAAAATTTTCCACCTAATTCTTTTATTAAATTATGATAATTTTTATCCAAACTATTTTTTAATCCACTAAAACATCCAAAAGGACTATTGTGTTTTACATCTAGATTACTGAAAGCTAAATTGGTGTGTGTGGAGTAAAAATTTTTAATTTTAGCAGCTTCTAATAAAATCTCGCTAGTGGCTGAAGTTAGATATTTGTCAAATTCTTGATTACTTGGAACTAAGGTTTTTTTAATTTCATAACAGATTTCATGAAAATCTTCGGTCAAAAAAAATTTTTCATTTAAAATATTATCCCAAATACTCAATATATTTTCTTCTGTTTCAGTTATTACACCGCCATTTATAACTGTTGATCCACCTAAACATTTGCCTTCTCCAAAATTTAGAATAGGGCTTCCCTGAAATAGATTTATTCCATTGTTCCTCCACAAGGACATTAGACCTTGTTTCATAGAATTTTTTTCGTTCTTATATTCTACTCCCTCTTCAATTATCTGAACAGAATAACCATTTTTTAACAACTCAAGTGCAGCTGTAGATCCACCAGCTCCTGATCCAATAATTGTAAAATCAACCATATCTATATACTTTCTTCCTCGTAATAAGTAATTAATATTATTTTTCTGTAAAAACTTAAGACTTTATTAATTAAGGGAATATTTTGTAATATTATTACTTGTAGATTTTTAGTAAAAAAAAATAAAAAAATATAGTAAAATAAAACTAAACTTAAACTTCCTAACAATATTAGTATTCTAGTCTTTAGTTCTAAATTTAATATAAAATCTAGTATTGATTTATTAAAATCATAATTATTATTTATTTTAAGTAATAAGCAATTTATATTTATAGATTGATTTACAAAAAAAAACATTATTTAGAAAATTTATATTTAACAAAATTTCCAATCAAATTTAAACTCCCAATTTTCAAAGTATCCATAATGTCAATCTCAAATTTTTCTAAATCTGAATGACTTACTTCAATTTCAGGAGAAATTTTAAAAAGTACATCAGAAGCATAACTTCCAAAAGTTAATGTATTTTTATTTTGATATAAATTATTTATTATAGAGGCACAAAGAAGTTTTTTAAAAAAATTTTTGTCACGATAAGTCTTTACAGGAATTAATTTAGTAATTAAATTTTCTAATTTAGAATTAAAAGGATTTTTTAAAGTAAAGCCTTGAAAACTGCCTGAACCTCGTATTTCATCTACGATATCTGGAAAATTTTTTTTTAGTTTTTCTAAAATTTTTTTTAATATTTCTCCATTTTCTATTGATTTTTTTTCATAATTACTTTCAACTATAATATTTAATGCCTCTATTGCAGTTATGCATTCTTCTCCAAAACCATTATAAGTTGATGACTGCAAATTAAAATCGTCTGGATTATCATAAGTGTTTTTCATAATTTCGTCTCTTACTGTGTAACCAGAAATTGAGGCTTTACCTCCACCAAAAGATTTTGCATAAACCAAGATATCAGGGACAGTGTTTGAACTAAAAAAATTAAATAATTGTCCTGTCTTGCACCATCCAGAATATATCTCATCATATATAAGTACAATTTTTTCTTTAAGACAAAGTTCTCTTGTTTTCTTTAAAAATTCATCCTCACTTTTTTTCAAAGTGCTTGCGCTTAAAGGCTCTACAACTATTGCATAACATTCTTTTTGGTTTTTTTTAAGGCTATATACTTTTTTGTTTAAGTCCTCAAAATCATTAAAAGAAAATTTTTCTGTTCCATAAATACTTTGATACTCAAAATTTATCTCTTTTGAGCCAGATATGCTTGCCGCACCAATTGTCTTTCCATGAAAAGATATATCGGAATGTAAAATAATTTTTCTTTTTCCTTTATGATATTTGTAAGCAAGCTTTATTGCTCCTTCAATTGCTTCTGCTCCTGAATTAGGAAAAAAAGATCTATTTAAATCACCGGGAAGAATTTGTGATATATTATGACTTAGAGCTGCTAAATACTGAGAAAAAAATAATTTGTGAACTTCCATTTTTTTTTCTTTTTGAAATTTGATCCTTTGCTCTAAGATTTTTGTATTATTATGTCCATGATTTAAGACACCTATTCCACCTGTTAAGTCAAAAATTTTTTTATTTTCGGTATAAAGATAAGATCCATCAGCCTTTGTAATTAGATCATTCCCAAAAGAAAAATTTTTAAAAAAATTTACCTGTGATTTTGAAACATATTTCTCATACATTTCATGTACCTCCTTAATAGTTAAATTTTTTGCCTCTTCAACAGAAAATAATTTTTTTTTCATTTTTAAATTACAATATTTTATTCCATCTACTTTTAACTAAGCTCAATTTGTAGTCATTTGATAATAAATTAGCATTATTTATAATTTCATTTCTGTCTATAGTTTTTAAGTTGTAAGCATGAACTAGATCAAAGAAATTTTCGATAAAAATAACTTCCTTAAAGTTTTTCACTGGAAATCCTGTAAAAGCCGTTTTAAAGCCAACAATTAATGATTTAGACTGAAGAGCGTCTGTCACTCTATTAGAAAGACCAAAGTCAATACTATCCAGAAATAATAATATTTGAAAACTATCTAAATAATTATGATACATATTATTTTCAATCCATTTATTATCAAAAATACAATTTGAAAATCCCTCGCTTATTTGTTTTATAGTTTTGTCATCATAATTTCCTTTGAAAACAAAACTAAAATTTTTTTCAAATTTTTTAAAATATTTGAGTTTTTTTAATTTTTTTAAACCATTGAACAGTTCTATTTGATTAAAGTCACCCATTAATAATATTTCTTTAGAACTTTCAAAACGTTTTGAATTATCATTTTGGTAATTAATTCTACTTTCATTAAAATTTGGAATTGAAATAGCATTCTTATACTTAAATAATCTTTTAATTATATTCTCATCCTCTGAAGAATATATGTGCAGGTTCTTTATTTTTTTAAAGACAAAACTTTCAATAATTAAACAATGTAAAAATCCCATCAAATAGTAAATTGATTTAATGTTTGTTATATTAATTAAAAAGAGTTTTAGTAAGCGATTTGTTTGAAAATCTGTAATACTGAAAATTATCTTTTTTAAGTCAATTTTCAAAAATAACAAAGGATAAAAAGAAATATCATGAAAAAAGAAATTATAATTATCTTTTTTAGAAAATTCCTCCAATTCTATAAAAATTTTATTTTTAAAACCTATTTTGTGAAGAAAAACTAATAAAATCATTTTTATAATAAAAATTGGAAAAGTTTCGGGATAATTTTTAACAAAATTAATATTATTTTTTTTAGAACGATTAATTAAAAAATTTTTTTGATCAAAGTCCTTTTTACAAAATAAATATGCTTTAAATTCATTATTGGAACAAAAATAACTTAAAAAACTATAATATTGATTTGTTAATCCATCTTTAGATGGATATGATAAACAAGATTTTAATAATACTAATTTTTTATTTTTTATATAATCATTATTTTTTTCTTCATAGGAAGTAAATTTATTAAAAATTTTTTTTTTCTGTTTTTTATATTTGTTAATAAAATGATAAATTTTGTCAAACCAGTATTTCGCTTTTTGAATACTTCCATAAAACTTATACAAATACCTAAAAATTAATAATTTAATTTTTCTTTGGAATGGAAGATTAGATAAAAATATTGAAATTAAATTTTTTTTTTTTAAATAAAGGATAAAATATAACCTACTCCTTGATAATAAAAATCTCTCTCTTGCTGAAAATAATTTAAAATTCTTTAATATTGACAAACTTCTCAGACTTCTTAAATTTCTGAACCTACCTATTTCATTATCAAATTTTAAAATATTTCCAAAAGTTTGTCCGGGATTTTGTCTGTATTTATAAAAATTTTCTCTTAAAATTTTTATTTTACTAAATTTTTTTATACAGAATGATAAATATAAATCTTCATATTCAATTTTAGGTAATGGAAAAAAAATATTTCCTATTTCTTTTGGAAGTATCCAACACCAGCTAGGGCAGCTAATATTATTTAAAAGATATTTTTCTAAATCATAATCAAATAACTGATAAGAAGGTGTATAGTTTCCAAGAAAATCGTTATTTTCATTTACTATTTTTGCAAAATGAACGTAAGAAAATCCTTCCTCATAATTTTTAAATTTATCAATAAAACTTATATCAATTTCATCATCACCTCCGACTAATTTGATAAATTTACCTTTGGTAAGAAGAAATCCACAATTTATAGCATCTATTTTTCCTTTTCCTGAATTTTTAATTAGCTTTATTTTATTTTTATTTTTAGAGAAATTTTTAATCATCTCATAACTATTATCTTGGGATTTATCGTCTACAAATATCCATTCAAAATCAAACTTTTCGTAATCATTATCAATATTTTTAAATAATGATGGTAGATATTTCTCTTCATTATAAACAGGTGTGATAAAACTAATTAATGGCATGTCTTTTATATAAATAGTCGTGATTAGATAGCTTATCTAAAAATATATAGTTTCTTTGATTTAAAAATTTATCTAAAATTTCAAAACTTTTAGTTTCTATAAGGATATAATCAAAAAAGAAATTGTTAAAATCCAAACCTTTTAGTATCTCAATTTCATATCCCTCTGTGTCAATAGATAAAAAATCAATTTTTTTTGGTGCTTTAGCTTCTTTTAATATTGAATTTAATGTTCTTGCTTTAGCTAATATTTTTTTATGAGTTTGGTAAATATTTAAATCTTCATTATTTAAATGATATTTCGCTTTAATCTGGTTTTTATCATCATTTGTAATTGTTCTTAAATTAGAATAGATTAACTCAACAGTATCATCATTATAGTCACTTGAAACACAAGCTGAATTAAAAAAAAGATTTTTATTACTTCTTATTTTTTTACATTGGTAAAATTTTGATTTTATTGGCTCTACCAAAATACCTTTCCAATTTCGATTTAACTCAAAAAATAATGTATTTGATTGAGAAACGCCATCATTTGCTCCTAATTCAATATAATAACCATTATCATAATTAAGATATTTTGAAATTTTTCTATCGATCTCATTTAATCCAAAATATTTATTTTTTGATATTTGCCTTTTTTTTAATAAGAAATATAAACTATCTGGCAATAATTTTTTAATTATTTTTTTTATATTCATTATAAATGACATATATACTAATATTTATTATAACTTTAACCTTATTTTTCATAGATAAATATATTATTAAAAATTTTAACTCGCTTTTTGAAAAATTTAATCTTTTCGATCAAAACTTTATAAAACCTCAAGCATTTCACCAAGAACCAACATTAAGAATAGGCGGTCTTCTTTTGTTAATTAATATTACAATATTTTTATTTTTTAACTATTTTTTATTTAATTTTGAAGTTTCTAATTTTTTCTACTTTTTAGTAATATTTTTTTTGATTGGTTTTCTAGATGATTTAAAATTTTTGGAAAATCCAAAGTTAAGAATTATGTTATTAATCTTGTCAATAATTTTTTTAATTTATTTTGATAATATTACTGCACCAAACACTGGCTTCTTTTTCTTAGACAAATATCTAAATCATTATTTATTGTTTAAATATTTGTTTTTAATATTGTGTTTTTTAACTATTATTAATGGATCTAATTTTATTGATGGTTTTAATGGACTATTAATTATTCATACTATAATTATTTTTTTTGTACTACTATTTGTTAATTCAGATTTTATAATGAACAATTATTTAATTATTCTAATTTTATCTCTATTAATTTTATTATTATTTAATTTTCCATCAGCAAATGTTTTTCTGGGGGACTCTGGAGCTTATTCTTTAGGTTTCTTAACGTCCTATTTAATAATATCTATTTCAAACTTATACGAAACAATTTCACCTATATTTTTTTGCATATTATTATTCTACTTATTTTTTGAAGTTTTATTTTCTTTTACAAGAAAATTAATTATAAAAAAAAATCCACTATTACCTGACAATAAACATCTTCACATGTTGGCCTTTAATTTTATTTCAAAAAAATTTAATCTTAAAAATAAACATGCAAACTATGTAACCAGCACAATAATAAATGTAATATATTTAATTTTAATATCACCATCTCTATTGTTTTATGAAGATAATTACTTGTGTAAAATTTATTTCGTTTTTTGTATATCTTTTTATTTAACTCTTTATTTTTTATTATTTTTTTTTAATAAAAAGTCAAAAATGTTTAATTAATGAAAAATACACATGAATTAAATTTGTTAAAAAAAAAAACTAACGTTTTGTTGCTTTGCGGTGGTATTGGATCAAGAATTTCAATGTATACAAAGACAACACCAAAACCTCTCATTAAAGTTGGAAACCATCCATTTCTTTATTATTTAATAAAAAATTTAACTAGATATAATTTTAAAAATTTTTATTTATTGACTTACTATAAACATGAAAAGTTTTTAAAATTTAAAAAAAAATATCAAAAATTATTAAAAGTAAAAATACGATTAATATCTGAAAAAGAGAAACTTGATACTGGTGGCGCAGTTTTGAATGCAACAAAAAAAATAACTAACAAATTTGATTTCATGGTTTTGAATGGTGATACATATCTTGATATAAACTATGATCATACTTACGCACAGTTTATGAAAGTAAAATCCATATATATGCCATTAATAAAAACTGATAAACAAAGTTTTAAACTTGACACTATTACAATTGATAAAAATGGTAGAGTTAAATTTTCATCAAATTCTAAATATATGAATTCTGGAATGTACTTTTTTAAAAAAAAACATTTAAAAAGTTTTTTTAATATTAAAAAGTGTTCACTTGAAAACGACATTTTAACAAAAAAGATTAAAGAAAAAGAAGTTTATGGGTTTAAATGTTATGATAACTTTATAGATATTGGATCATATTCATCTTTAAATAAAATAAATAATTTCGTAAAAAAATTTTTTTATCAAAAAAAAACACTTTTCCTTGATAGAGATAATACATTAATTTACGATAAAGGATATGTACACAAGATAAAGGATTTAAAATTAATAATAAAAAATATAAATTACATTAAGTATAAGTACAAAAATTATATAAAAATTTTAGTTACTAATCAATCTGGGATTGGAAAAGGATATTTTAAATACAAAGATTTTGAATTATTTACAGAAACATTAATAAAAAAACTTTACAATCAAGATATTTTTATATCAAAAGTATATTATTGCCCTCATCATTTAGAAGCTAACGACAATAAATATAAAAGAAAATGTAAATTTAGAAAACCAAATACTGGAATGATAAATGCAGCTTTAAAAAAATTGGATATCTTTAAAAAAAAAAATTGTTTAATAATTGGTAATGACAAAAGTGATAGTGAACTAGGTCAAAGAACTAATATTCAATATGTAGATGTAAATAAAATTATTTAATTTCTAGGTTTCTATTATAACTAATTAATAAAAAAATTAAAAAAATCCAAAATAACAAACCCATAGATGATGAATACAAACTTGAGTCAGTTTTAATTGGGAAATATTTACTTAATATTAGAATAAAAAATACAGATATATAAAAATTATTTTTTTCGTTAATTTTAAAATTTCTTAAGATTTTATAAAATAAAATAATTATGAATAAATTAAAAAGAATAAAACCAATGAAGCCAGTTTCAGATAACAATTCAAGTTGAAAATTATGTGGATGTGTTGATACTCTAAACTCTATCTGGTGTGATTTAAGAGTTGAGTAAATTTCTTTTTTAGACTCATGTCTAAAATTTTTTATACCAATACCAAAAACTGGATTATTTTCCCAAATTTTTAGTGCTGTTAGAAAATGAGCTCCTGTTTGTGAATTTAAAAAACCAATTGTATTAATTTTAACATTTTCTTTTTTATTGTTTTCCATGAATATTTCATAATTAAAAAGAGTATTATAAAAATGCCAATATTTTTTTGTGATGCCTTTGTCAGAAGCTATAAAAGTAATAACTATTAAAAATAGGAATAATATTGAGAATACATAGTATTTTTTATTTTGAAATTTAAAGATTAGTAAACACATTAAAAGTTGAAAAATAATTGTTATGAAGGCAATCCTTTCACCAATTTTCAAAGCAATATAAATAGATAAAAATAAAAAGAATATAATAAATATTTTTTTAAACTTATTAGTATGATTATACTTTATGTAAAATAGAAATGACGGAACCATGAAAAAAGACATAAATGCGCCGAGTATAAATTCATCTCCGAAGGGACCTGCATACCTTTCATATGCCCTATAATATTTATAACCAAAAAGATCTTCCTTAAAAATTATCTGATAGATTGTGTCAACATAAATAAATAAAAAAATAAATATGTAGAAACTAAAAATGAATTGAAAATTAATTAGTCTTCTTTCAAAAAGTTGATTTGTAGATAAATAAAATAAAAAAATAAAAATAAAAGTTAAATATCTGTTATTATAACCATAATTAATATTACTTATAATTAAACTGTTAAATATAAAGTATATTAGAATAATTAAGAATAAAATATTTAATTTATTTGTTTTAAAATGAAAAAATTTATCTTTAAATAAAACTATTGCTGAAAAAATAATTACTAGTAAGATAAATTTAAATGCAGCTTGCCCTAAAACAAATGAAGGCATTATTAAAAGGTATAAAATATTAAAATAATTTACTTTGAAATATTTAATAACTGAATTAACTGTATTTGACATAATTTAAATAGTAGTTTTCTTATAATAAATTTTATTTTATTTTTTTTACATATCTTATAAGCTTCGTAATTAGCCTTAAAAATATTAATAAATGTTTGTGAGGTTCCCCCACTTCGTTGCATAATAAACGATTTATTTATATATTCATAATGTAACGATTTATCAAAACACTTAATAATAAAGTCTAAATCCGATGCAATTTTGTAAGATAAATTAAATTTTAAATTATACTTTTTAATAAACTTTTTTTTTAGAAAAAATGATGGATGTGGCACCTTAAAGAAATCATTATTGCATACTCTTTCAGATTTCCAAAATCTCAAAACTTTGTTCTTTTTCAATCTTGATACAATTTTTACATTTGAATATAGAAAATCTATTTTTTTTTTTTTAAATTTTTCATAAATTTTTTCTAGCACATATTTATTTGAAAAATAATCATCAGAATTTACTATTGTAACTAAATCACCTGTTGCATAAATAAGCCCTTTATTAAAAGCATCGTATATACCTTTATCTTTAGAGGAATTAATTACTACATTATAATTAACTGACTTCTTATATTTTTTTAAAATATCTAAAGTTCTGTCTTTAGAATTATTATCTATAAATATATGTTCGAAAATTTTATAACTTTGGCCCTTTATACTTTTTAGATTATCAGAAAGAAATTGTTCTGAGTTGTAAGTAGGAGTTATAATTGATATCTTCATAAATAATAAATGAAAAAAGTTAATTATTTTATTATATTTATTTCAATTCTGATAATAGTTATATTTGGTCTATCAAATTATTTTTTAAAAAAAAAGAATAATATTACGTATAAAATATTGTTTCACGAACCATGTATCCTATCCCAAACTGTAGAAGAAATGATATATACATTCGGAGAAAATCAGAAATTATTTCATAAGCATTGGAGAAAACAAGGAGAGCATTGTGAAATGTTTTTTAGACAAAGTAATTATGTTTTTGCTTTTAAAAATCAAACAAAAAAAGATCAGTTTATTAGTGAAATTAATTCAGATAAATTCAAGGAAAAATTAACAAAAAAATTATATAAAAAAAAAATTAGATATATTAATACAATTAATATAATTTCAAATTATGTATCTAAAATGGAAAAAGCAAGTGATTCAACTAATGATGCAGTAGCAAAATTTATGGTTACTTTAAAAATTGAAAAAAAAAAATTAGAAAAAGAATTGATAGAAATTAATCAAGTATCAGAGTTGTTAGAAAATAATTATCCTATAATTGAAATAAAACAAATTTCAAAGATTAAAAGCATTAAAAATTTTAATTTAAAATTATCAATATTTATCACATCTAATTTAATAATTTTTGTATTAATTGTTGTTTATATATTTAGGAAAAAACAACTGGGATTTTATAGATAAAATTTTAAACATAATTAAGGTAACAAATATAAATCTTGAGACCAAGAAAAATTCAGCAACAATTAAGTTAATTAATATTGTTGAAAGTATTATAATTGCCAATGAAAAATCAGTATTTGAAAAATATTTAAAATGTTTATTAGCATAATAAAATAAATAAATTATTGGTATGAAACCAAAAGCAGTCAGAATAAAAATTATACCACTATCTAAAAAAGTGTATGGGTAATGAATAAAACCTATCCCAGTAAACAACAAATATAAATTTTCAGGAATTATAATAAAGAAAGAAGTTATTCGATTAGCATGAGGGCCAATATCAAGAACCTGAAAGTCTAGAAGATATTTGAAAATTTTTAGCTCATAAAATTGAAGTGATCTATAATAACTTGTATCAAACTTTAAAAAAAAAACGAAAAAAATTATAATAAAAAAATAAAATAAAATTTGCCAAATTTTTTTAATCGAGCTCATCTTGAAAATTTCATTAAGTTGCAAATAAAAAAAGACCAGTAAAAAAATTGTGAAAATACGACTTTGAAATAAATCCATCATAGTTAGAAAAATAATTAACAAAATAAAATTATTAAAATTTTTTTTTAGTTTCATATTCATTATAAATTTCAGACCAAAATAAACACAAACCATCAATGATATCAAATGTCTATCATTACTATATTGACCACTAAATCTTAATGACCCAGGTAAAATAGGTAGATCTACAATTGCATAATGATATTTATAACCAAAAAATAAAATAGATAGGAAAATTACAAATGTATAGTTTACATATTTTTCAATCACTAAATAATTGTTTTTATTTATTATTTTGTCAATTTGGAAAAAAAATATTATCGGTAAAATAATTTTATAAACCATTGCTAACTTGTCAAAATAAAAATTTCCAAAATAGATATACCCTATAATATTTGTTGCAAATAAAGTTAAAACTGTAATTATAAGAAATTTAACTTCTAATTTACTTAATAAAAAAAAATTTAAGAAGATAAAACCTAGAACAAAAAAATCTTGTATCCTTAAAAATAAAAATATTTTATCACTAATTGGAAATGTAATAATTATAAAAAAAAAAGGAAATTTGAAGTTTTTTGTTTATGCGAACTATCAAATATCATTATTGTCCTTTATTGCTTGATATAGACTATTTATTTAAATAGTTTTAAATATTTTACAAGTAATTATTATCTGTTAATCAATTCAATTTAAAGAGTAATTAAATTAATGAAAAAAAATATAGCAATTTTGGAAATTGAATATCATCTTCATTTTATTAAAACACTTGTAGATCTAATAGATTTGAATAAAAATACTATAACCATATACACTACTAATAACGCTTTAAATGACTTAAAAGTTTACTTAGGGTCAAATTTAAAAAAAGTAAAAATCAAAACACCAAAAAAAACACTTTTAAGTTTTTTGTATAATTTTCATAGGACTTCCAATCAATATGATTTATGTTTTCATTTTTCTGTCCAATCTCATTTTTTAATACTTCCATTTAGATATTTACTTTTCCCAAAATGTAAAACTATATTAGTTGCATTTCGACCTGAAAATTATATTGGAAAAATATTTAATTTTCATAAAAACCCAATAACTTTAATTAAAGAATTAAACTTTAATATTATCAGATATATTATTGCAAAAAAAAGTAATGCAATTATTACTAACGGATTAAGAGATAGTAAAATTATTAAATCTAAACATATACATAAAAAAGTTTTTGAAATTCCATACGCAGTAAACTGTAAAACTTTTAATTCTGTAAATAATAAAAAAACAGTAATAGGTGTACCTGGATCAATTACTCCACTAAGAAGAGATTATTTCAAAATACTTAATTTAATTCAATCTTTAGATAAATTTAAAAAAAAAATTGAAATAATTTTCATTGGTTCTTATCAAAGTAATCAAATTGTATATAAAAAGAATTTTAAATCAGACTATTTTACCAAATTGACGATGAGAGTTAATGAGCTTAAAAAAAAAGGTTATTCTATTCAATTATTTAAAAACAAACTATCCCAGAAACTTTATAATAATTTAGTAAAAAAGAGTGATATATTATACACGCACATGAATTTTAAAGCCTATACTCCATCTAAATCACAGGGATGGACAGCATCATACACAGAAGCAATTACATACAACAAAATACTCTTATCTAACAGGATAAATCCACCCAAAAATATTAAAGCTATAGAAATTAACTATAAAAGTGACAAAGATTTTTACAAAAAGACAAAATTTATAATTAAAAATAAAAAAAAAATTTTATTGAACCTTAACAAAAATATTAACAAGTATTTTGGAAAAAAACATGTTTCAAAATTACTTAATTCTGAAATTGAGAAAATTTCAACCTAACAAAAATCTTACCAGCCTTTTTTTAATGCAGTTGCTATAATTTTAATATCTTTTTCTTTAATATCTGTATTTACTGGTAAACCTATCTGATGTTTATAAAAGTAATCTAAGTTAGGTAATTTATTTTTATTACTAAAAACTGAATTTTTATCAATTCTTTGATTAACAACTACACATGGGTATCCTAATTTTCTAATTTTCTTTATAAATCTTCCTCTATTCTTAACTATTAATTGCAAAAACCAATAGCTATGAAAATTGTTTTTATTGTAATCCATTAATTTTATACCTGGTATATTACTTAAATACTTCATATACAGATTTCCTATTTTGTGATGATAATTTATTGTTTTTTTCATTATTTTAATATTTTCTATTCCCAGGCTCGCTGCAAAATCATTCATGTGATATTTGTATGAAATCACTTTTGTGTCATATTTTCTCTCACCTAAAAAATTTGGCTTATCTTTAAATCTATCGATACCAAACCATTTTAGCCGTCTTATTTTGTTATAATTTTTTAAATTTTTAGTTAAAATTGCTCCTCCATCTCCAGTAGTCAAATGTTTGGTAGACTGAAAAGAGAAACATGTAAAGTCAGAAATGGTACCAATCATTTTGCCTTTATATTTTGCTCCAAATGCATGTGCTGCATCTTCAATTAAAAAAATTTTATTATTATTTGTTTTGCAAATTTTTTTTAGTCTATCCATGTCACAGGGATAACCACTCCAGTGAACTGCTATTATTGCTTTTGTTTTTTTAGTAATCTTTTTTAATACAGATTCATAAAGTATATTCCCAGTTTTTAGATCAATATCACAAAAAACTGGTTTAGCACCTGTATATAACACTGCTAAACCACTAGATATAAAAGTCTGTGGTGTCATAATAACTTCATCTCCTTTTTTTATATCAGAACAAGCTAAAGCAAGGTGAATAGCTGCTGTGCAACTACTTGTAGTGTTTACATATTTAGACATTAAAAAATTACCAATTCTGTTTTCAAACTCTTTCACGACCTTACCTTCATTTAAAAAAGTTGAATTGATTGTTGATTTGACTTTATTTAGAGCATATTTGCTAATATAAGTTTTAAAAAATGGAACTTTATACATTTGAATATATATAATTAAAAAATGAGTAATAAACAAATTATACTTTTTGGTGCAAAAGGATTTTTAGGAAAAAATTTAGCTCAAATACTACCTAAGGAGACTTTGATGCCATCCAGACAGAGTGTAGATCTCAGGAATTTTATTAGAACTAAGAATTTTCTAAAAAAGATAAAAAAAAATAATGAAATTGTAATCATTAATTGCGCCTGTCATGTTGGCAGCGTGCATTATGGTTTAAAATATCTTGCTGATATTATATATGACAATACTATTATTAGTTTGAATTTATACAAAGCATGCTCAGAATTAAAGAATAAAGTAAAAATTATTAATCCTTTTGCAAATTGTTCTTATCCTGCAAATAGTAATATCCAATATGAAAAAAATTGGTTATTTGGGGACGTCCATGAAAGTGTTATCTCATATGGATCCTACAAAAGATTTCTTTATGCTTTATCAAAGGCGTTTCATAAACAATACGGCATAATAAGTATTAACTGGATGTTCGGGGGAGGTTATGGCCCAAATGCATCAATGAATGAAAATAAAGAACATGCATTAAATGGTATAATTTTGAGAATGTTAAAAGCTAAAAAAGAAAATGCTAGAAATTTTGTTGTATGGGGAAGTGGAAGACCAATAAGAGAATGGGTTTATATAAAAGATATGGCTAAAATTTTAAAACAATCTATAAATAAAACTGAGCAAATATACCCAATTAATTTTGCTCAAAAAAAAGGTTATTCTATCAAAAAAACAGCAAATATTATAAAAAAAATACTAAAGTACGAGGGTACTTTAGTCTTTGATAAGAAAAAGAAAGATGGAGATAGAAAAAAAGTATTAGATAACAAAAATTTTAATAAGAAAATAAAAAATTTTAAATTTACACCTTTAGAAGAGGGCGTGATGGAAACGATTAATTTTTATCTTAAAAATTGATAAATTTTTTTAATTAAAATTTAAATATGCTAATTTTAAATTAAGTTTGTGAAAAAAAATTTATTCATATCACTCATAATTTTTTTAATCCTTTTTTTATTTGTTCAAAATGAAGTAGGGAAAAAAGATTCCATTTTAAAAGATATTAAAAGAATTATACCAGAAAATGTTAAAAAAAATCTTAAAGAAAATTTATTTGTTTTTAAAAATCAGAAAATTTTAAAAAAAAGGTTAAATGATCAGATTAAAGTAAATAAATCACTTGAAAAAAAAATTAATGAAATTCCAGAATTACTCGGTTTTATAAATTTTAAAAATCATCAATATGTTAAAAATTTTAAAATAGGTGAAGAAAAATTTGAACTTAAAAAATTTCAAACAAATTTTATAAATATATCTAAAAATTCAGCAGCAAAAGGTACCTCTTATTTAGAAATATTTGAAAATCAACTTATTATAGCTAATGCTAATGGTATTTTTTCTTACGCCGACATTAACGACTTAAATAACGAGGAATTCAATTCAAAAATAATTGATTCAAATATAAAAAAAATCATAAATTATGATGAATTTTTTTTAAATACCAGATTTGGAATCAAAGATGTTTTGATTGATAATGAAAACATTTATGTTTCTTTTTCAAATCAGCTTAATCAAAACTGCTTTAATACTTCAATAATATCGGCTAAGATAAATTTTGAATTTTTAAATTTTAAAAATTTTTATACACCCAAACAATGCGTTAAAACCCAGAATGAATACGGTGAATTTAGTGCTTTTCATGCTGGTGGAAGAATGATCGATAATTCTGAGGAAATTATTTTTTCAAATGGAGAATATAGGTTTAGAACACATGCGCAAAATCCAGATAATGTATTTGGTAAAATATTGACTATTAATAAAAAAACTAAAAATATAAATATTGTTGCTATGGGTGTAAGAAATACCCAGGGTTTGAGCTATGATAAAAAAAAAGATATACTTTTTATGACTGAGCATGGACCAAAAGGAGGAGATGAAATTAACATAAAAATGAATTTGCACTCTAAGATGATAAACTTTGGATGGCCAATATCTTCATATGGAGAACATTATCCTCACGAATCAGAAAAAAAAACAAAAAGTATTTATAAATTTGCACCCTTATATAAATCTCATAAAAAATATGGATTTGAAGAACCTATAAAATATTATAAAGATGCTATAGCACCTTCTGAGATTATAATTTTAGATGAAAAATATCTGTCTAACAAAAATTACATAAATGTATTATTTGGAACTTTAGGATATAATATTGCAAATAAGGGTCAAATGTCTCTTCATTTTCTTTCTATAGATGAAAAAATGAAAATTATAGATAATAATATCATAGCTATTAATGATAGAATTAGAGATTTAGTCTATGATGATTATAATAATCAAATAATTTTATTTTTAGAAACCACGTCTTCTATAGGAGTTTTAAAACGTTTAGAAATGTGAGATAGAATTATTAATTGATTGTTCTTAGTTTTATATAATGATCAATTGTACTTTTTAAATCCATTTCAAAATTTCCATCTATTATTTTTAAAATCTTTTCTATTTTAAATTTAGACATAAATTTTCTGTAAGTTCCATTAGGTTTAGATTTGTCTAATAATACTTTTCCTTTATAACCAATTAATTTAGCTATTAATTTTGTTAAATTAATTATGGAGATTTCAGTTTTAGAACCAATATTATAAAAGTAGTTTGGAGATATATTTTTATAAAATTTTTTGTTTGAAATCTTCATTGCATTGATAATGTTTTCTGCCAATAAATCAGCATGCATAAATTCTCTTTTGGGTGATCCATCACCCCAAACAATAAATTTTTTTTTTTTATTTATCTTTGCTTCATAAATTCTGTGAATTAAAGCTGGTAAAACATGATTGTTTCCATCATCAAAAAATTTGTCATTAAATCCAAATAAATTACATGGCATAAAACATCTTATGTCCATTTTGTATTGTTTAATTAAATATTCAGAAAATTTAAGACCTGCAATTTTAGATAAAGCATATGCCTCATTAGTTTTTTCTAAATATCCACTTAATAAATATCCTTCTTTAATTGGATTCTTTGAATTTTTTGGATAAATACAGGAGCTTCCCAAAAACATTGTTTTTTTAACCTTAAATTGTTTTGCTGCCTCTAGCAAATTATTTTGTATATCAGTATTAATTTTCAAAAATTCGTATGGATATTTTGAATTACTCATTATACCCCCCACTTTTGCTGCACAAATTAACAAGACATCAATTTTATTTTTATTGAAAAATTTAAATACTTTTTCTTGATTTGTTAAATCTAATTTTTTTTTTTCTGAAACTTTTATATTTTCATAGCCTTGTTTTTTTAGAATTCTGTAAAATGCATCTCCTACTAATCCATTATGTCCAGCAATAAATATTTTATCTTTTTTTCGCATCTTTTAAACTTTTAATATCATATTCCATCATTTCAGAAATTAATTTGTTCATATTATATTTTGTTTTAAATTTTAATTTCTTCTTTGCAATTAATGATTTTCCTTTAAGAGCATAGAGTTCATTTGGTCTAAAATATTTTTTGCTTACTTGAACTATTTTAATTTTTTTATTTTTCTTTAGAATATATCCATATTCTTTTAAACCTTTCTCTTTCCAATAAATCTTCCAATTTAAATATTCACAACATTTCTCAATAAAATATCTTACACTGTATTGTTTGCCTGATGCAATAACAATGTCCATAGGTTTATCTTGTTGAAGAATTAACCACTGAGCATAAACATAATCTTTTGCATGTCCCCAGTCTCTTTTGCTATCAAGGTTTCCAATATAAAGTTTATTTTGTTTCCCCAAATATATTTTAGATATAGCTTTTGTAATTTTTTTTGTGACAAAAGTTTCTCCCCTTAGAGGACTTTCATGGTTAAAAAGGATTCCATTTGAAGCAAACATTTTATAAGACTCTCTATAATTTTTTGTAATCCAATATGAAAATAATTTTGACGTTCCATAGGGCGATTTAGTATAGAAAGGTGTTTTTTCATTTTGCACTTTATATTTTGGATTTCCAAATAACTCTGAAGTACTTGCTTGATAAAATTTAGTCTTATTTATAAGTTTATTTTGTAAAATAGACTCTAGTATTCTTAAAGCTCCAAGTGCATTTACATTTGAAGTATATTCTGGATTTTCAAATGATACCATTACATGAGACTGGGCTGCTAAATTATATATTTCATCAGGTTTTATTTTAGATATAATTCTATTAATTGAAGCAAAATCAATCATGTCTCCATAGTGGAGAAAAAGTGATTTTTTTTTTGCGAATGGATCCTGATAGATATTATTTATTCTTCCTGTATTAAATGATGATGATTTTCTAATAATTCCGTGAACTTCATAATTTTTTTTTAATAACAAATCAGCCAAATAAGCTCCATCTTGTCCTGTTATACCTGTAATTAAAGCAATTTTTTTAGACATTCTCTCTTTAGATAAAGTTGATTTGAAAAATGGTTTGTTTTTGCTGATATGTAATTTTTTTTTATCAAGTAACTATGTAGTTTTAAATATTTTCCCAATTTATTCAATTGATAAGTATATAATTCATCAAATTCAACTAAAATTTGATCTGGTAATATATTGTTTTTTAATAAATTAAAAATCACTTCATATTCAGCTCCCTCAATATCTAATTTAATTAAAGTTAGTTTTGTAATATTAAATTGTTTTAACAAATCATTGTAAGTTAAAGATTTCACTTCTATGAAATCAGTATCTTTTCTATATCCATTACTAAAATTTGATACCGATAAACTTACATTCAATTTATTTTTTGGATAATACAATTTTACTTTATTATCAGATTTAATCCAAATTGCCTGTTTTACAAAGTTAATGTTATCATTTTTTATTTGAGATAAATCGTAGCTATTTATGTTTTGATAACCATGAGATGAATAACCTTGACTCTTGTTTGATCCAAGATTTTTTTTAATTTTATCAAAATATAGTATTGATCTTGGGGTTGGGTCAACAAAAATAACCTTAAGCTTATATTTATTTATCATCTCAATATCAAAAGAAATATCCTCACCCACGCCACAACTAATTATAGTTGAATTGTTAAGATTTACATGATCATAAATATACCATCCACCATATTTTGAACCAAAGTATTTTAATTTTAATTTTTCTCTATTCATTAAAAAATTAAAAATAATTGTAATTGCTTTTCTATAGATAAATTTAATAATTTTAATTATCATCTTTTTAAGAAAAATTTATATAATGATTTTAAAAATAATTTAAATTTATCTGGCATATAAAACTTAATAAATTGTATTATAAAATTCTGATTAAAAATTTTAATAAATTTATACTCATTGACACCATAAGAGGAAATATTTTGATTAAAATAATATTTTTTTTTAGTTTTAATCTTAAGATTATTTTTATACTTTTTAGAAAAACCACCCTGACCAGATCCATCAAAGCCAATATTTGAAATTCTTGATCTTACAGGATATGAGGTAAATAAATTGTTTTTAAGTGCAGCAAAACAAAAATTGGCAGCCCACAAATTATGTTTTTTCACATTAATTCGAATTAAGGATAAATAAACATCCAATCCTAAATTTTTAATAATTTTTTTTCTATTCTTTTTAATTTCGTTTATTGGTATTTTTTTTGAAAATAATCTCCACCTATCATTCCAGGTAGCCCAACCCCAAGAAGACACTCTTAAACTAAAAAAATTGTCAAATGCGTAATTTTTATCAATAAATATTTTATATGAGCTATGATTATAAGCAGAAATTGACATTACGGATTTATTATACTTATACTCATTAAGTGCTGAATTCATATAACTTAAAAAATCATTACCTACCAATAGATCATCTTCTAAAACTATTATTTTTTTGTATTTATTAATTACCTGTTGCACACCTTGGACTATATTTTTTGAAAGACCAAAATTTTTTTTCCTAAAAATAAATTTAATATTTTTATATATTTTATATTTATTTAGTTTATTAATTAATTTTATATTATTATTATAATTAATTGAATTCTTTTTTGAACAATCGACAAAAATATAAATTTTAGTTTCTTTAAATTCTTTTAGTATTATTATTCTGTTTAATACTTTTTCAACCAAATGATCTTTTTTCCATAAAAAAATACATAAAGGTGCATATTTTTTTTTTTTCACTTGCGTATTACTTTAATGTTATTTTTATTAAAAAAAATTTTTAAATTGCAATAATTAATATAATTTTTTTTGTGAGTAATAATAATTTTTGTTAAATTTTTATCTTTTTTTAACAGCTCTATAAATGACTTTTCACTAGCTAAATCTAAAGAGGATGTGCTTTCATCCAAGAAAATTATATCTCTTTCATGAAATAAGGCTCTTGCAAGAGAAATTCTTTGTTTTTGGCCACCAGATAAATTACTACCATTTTCCTTTAAAATATAATTTAATTTTTTTGGTAAAGAATTAATTTTTTCAGAAATTTTAACTTTCTCTAAAATTTCCCAAATTTTTTTATCTGTTATTTTATTATAATTATCATCTAATATAATATTTTGCCTAATATCCCCTTTGAAAATAAAATTTTCTTGAGGTAAGTAACATGATATATTTTGAAGTATTTTGTTATCAACATTGTTATTTACTTTTATTGAACCATTTACATATTTATCTAATCCCAAAATTAATTTTATCAGTGTTGACTTGCCAATGCCAGAATCACCAAAAATTATAACCATATCTCCTTTTTTGATCTGAAATGATAGATTTTTAAATAAATATTTTTTAGAATTTTGATATTTAAAACTTATATTTTTAACGTCTATTGTTTTAAAATTTACTTTATTTTTATAAATTTTATTTATGTTTTTGTCGGTTTTTTTTAAATAACTATATAAATCATCAACAGTTATTTTTGCTGATCTAGAAACATTTATTGAGGTAATAAATTCTGATACATGTGGAAGTATTCTTAGAGCAGAATAACCATAAACTAATATTAAAACTACTGGTATTGAACTATTTATATTTAAAAATATTGCTACAATAAATAAAAAACTAAAAACAATAAAAATTTCCAACATTACTCTTGGGAAAGGAACTAAAAATCTTAATAATGTTTCTGAATTTGATAAATTGTTACTAAACTTTTTTATTCTTTCTAGAAAGAAATTACTTTTATTATAAATCCTAATTTCTTGAAGTCCTTTAAAAACTTCATTGGTTAAATCTATAATACTTTGATTATTTTTAATTATATTATCTCCAAGAAACTTAAATTTATTCTTAAAGTAGAATTTATAAAAAATAAAGAAAATGAACAGTAGTGCAAACAAAGCTAGCGTGGCTTGTGGATTAAAAAATAACAAAAAAATCAATATGAATATGATGATTATTAAACTTGAAATTAGCCTCATCGCAGTTGTTAAAAACTGGACTGTAAAAATTGATAATGTAGCAGTCGATAATTGAATTAAATCTGCACTGGAGTAATTTTGCTTTATTGAGTGGATATATTTTTTTAAAATTTTAATTCTTAATTTTTTTTGATGCTCAAAAGCGATTTGGGGGATTTTATAGTTAATATACAGAACTAATATATATCTTATAAAAAAAGTTAAAATTAATAGATATAATAATTTTTTCTTATCAATCTCAAAATATTGTAGTACATGATTAAAAAAAAAATTTTCCGTACCTCCAGAATCTAAAATAAAATTAATAAATGGAACCATTAGACTTAAGCTAAAAAACTCAAGTGAACTAGATATTAAAAATAAGAAAATTACGAAATAAAATTTACTTTTATAGTTACCGATTAAATAGTTTATTTTTTCCATTTTAAATGAATAATAGGTTCTTATTTCATATGTTTTAAAAAAAATAAATAAAATCTGTATAAAATAATACTTGTTAATTTTTGAATAAATAATAAAGAAATAGATCTATGAATATAAAATTAGTTTCTGACAGTTGGGATCATAAAGAAAAGCAAGCAATTAAAAACGTTATTTATAAAGGACGATACACTATGGGTCCTTATGTTTCAAAATTTGAGAAACTATTTTCTAAAAAATTTAAAAGAAAATACTCTATTATGGTAAATTCTGGATCTAGCGCAAATCTGTTATCAATTGCATCATTATTTTATAAAAAAAAAAATCCTTTAAGACCAGGTGATGAAGTAATTGTACCAGCACTTGCTTGGTCCACAACTTATTTTCCTTTGAAGCAATATAACCTTAAAATAAGGCTATGTGATATAGATCTAGAAACATTAAATTACGACATAAAAGATTTAAAAAAAAAAATAACAAATAAGACAAAGTTGATTGTTGGTGTGAGTATACTAGGCAATCCTGCAAAACTAGATATATTAAAAAAAATTTGTAATAAAAAAAAAATATATTTATTTGAAGACAATTGTGAGTCTTTAGGAGCAAAAATTAAGAATAAATTAACAGGAACATTCGGAGAGTTATCAACATCAAGTTTCTTTTTTTCTCACCACATATCAACAATCGAAGGAGGAATGATTACAACGAATAATAAAGAACTTTACGATATTTGTAAATCATTAAGGGCACATGGATGGACCAGAGACCTGGAAAATTCAACAATATTTAAAAAAAATAATGATGAGTTTTATGAAAATTACAGATTTATACTTCCAGGTTACAATGTTAGACCACAAGAAATTAATGGAGCAATTGGAATAGAGCAAATTAAGAAATTTGAAAAAATGATTTTAATAAGAAAGAAAAATGCAAAAACTTTTAAAAGTTTATTTGAAAATGATGATAGATTTATAATACAAAAAGAAACTGGTTCTAGTTCATGGTTTGCCTTTACTATGATTGTAAATCCAAAAAAAATAGACAGGTTACAAATATTTAAAAAATTTAAAAAAAATAAAATTGATTTTAGAATGATTACTGGAGGAAATATTGCATCTCATGATGTCATAAAATATTTAAATATTTCTAAGAATGATTTAAACTTACCTAATGCAAATTATGTGCATAAAAATGGTTTTTTTATCGGAAATCATCCTAGATTGATAGAAAAAGAGTTAATATTTTTAAAACAAATCTTAAAGGGAATATAAATAAATGAAAACAATTTTAATTACAGGTGGTGCAGGATTTATTGGTTCAATGTTGTGTACAGAACTAGTAAAAGAAAAGTATAATATTATTGTTCTAGATAAACTTGAGTATAATAAAAACTCACTAAATCATTTGATGAAATATGATAACTTTAGTCTTCACAAAATTAATATTCTGAATAAAAAAAAGCTTCTTAAATTTATAAAAAAAGCAGATATAGTTATACCTCTTGCAGCACTTGTAGGAGCTCCTCTTTGCGAAAAAAACAAAAAATTGGCAGTTAAAACAAATGAAAAAATAATTGAATACATGGTTAAAAATTTAAAAAAAAAACAAAAAGTTATTTACCCAACCACTAACTCAGGTTATGGGATTGGAGCAAAAGATAAATATTGTGATGAAAATTCACCATTAAACCCTGTTTCATTATATGGAGTTACTAAAAATAAAGCAGAAAAAATAATCAGATCTCATAAGAATTCAATTTGCTTTAGATTGGCTACTGTTTTTGGATTTTCATATCGAATGAGAACGGATCTTTTGGTAAATAATTTAGTCAGAGAAAGTTTAATTAAAAAAAAACTTACTTTATTTGAACCACATTTTAGAAGAAACTTTGTTCATATTTCAGATGTTGTAAATGCAATAAAATTTGCAATTTTTAATTTTAATAAATTGAAAAAAGGTGAAGTTTATAATTTGGGTTTAAGTTCAGCAAATTTCACAAAATTACAATTAGCAAAAAAGATTAATCAATATATACCAATTAAAATTTTAATTGATAAAAAAAGAAAAGATCCAGATCAAAGAGATTATTATGTAAGTAATGATAAAATAGAGAAAAAAGGATTTAAATGTAAACACACACTAGATAAAGGAATCCAAGAACTTAAAAAAATCTACGAAATTAATATGTATGATGAAATAAAAAATAACTATTAATGACAGATCTTTCTATACAAATAAATAATTCAATTACTGTTAAAAAATCATTATTAAATATTGAGAACAGTATAAATAAGTCAATTAAAATAATAGCTACCTGTATAAAAAAAGGCGGTAAAATTATGTTGTGTGGAAACGGTGGGTCTGCCGCAGATGCTCAACATTTGGCAGCTGAATTTTTAGTTAGATTGAGACCCCATGTAAATAGAAATCCTATACCAGCTATAACACTTGCTACAGATACTTCATCTTTAACAGCTTGTGGAAATGATTATTCTTTTGAAGAAATTTTTTCTCGTAGTTTAAATGCACTTGGATCAAAAAATGATGTTCTTATTGCAATAACAACTTCGGGTAATTCTAAAAATATCTTAAATGTTTTAAGAGCTGCAAAAAGAAAAAAAATTAAGTCAATTTGTTTTTTAGGTAAAGGTGGAGGTAAAGCCAAAAGTCTTGGTGACGTTAAATTGATTGTTGAGGAAAATAATACTGCTAGAATTCAAGAATGTCATATTTTTCTTGGCCACTATATTTTTGAAAAAGTAGAAGATATTATTATTGGTAAATAATTTAAATATTTATAATGTATTGATGACCTATTATTATTACTTTAAAAGTATTTATTTAGGTTTTATAATTTATTGTAAATATTATTTATCAATATTAATTTTACCATTTGCTTATTTCATCTCAATATTTGTAAAAAAAAAAAATTATAAAAAAAAAGTTTTTTTATCTTTTATAAGATACACACATCAAAATAAAAAGATTAAGTACAAAAATAATTATAGAGTAATAGAAAGCTTAAAAGAAGCTGGTTATGACTTCAAGTTTATTAATATAGATATAAATGATAGAGTTTATAAAAATTTTTTTTACAATCTTTTAATTTTAATTAAAATTATTAAATTAAATCCAAAATATATTTATTTTTTTTCTGATATACAGACATCGGGTATTTATCCAAATATAATTGTTTTTTATTTAATATCTAAAATAATCAGGTGTAAAACTATATGCATAAGCCATGATAAGAATTGGAAAATTAATTATAAATATTTAGAATTACATAAAAAATTATTTGATACAACAATCGCACAACCCTATGCATATTTTAAAAACCACAAAAAAATTCTATTTGCCGAACCATGGTATGCATTAAATGAGCTAATAATTAGTTCTAAAACAAAAAGAGACATAGATATTCTTTTTGTTGGAAGAAAAGTAAAAAATCAATCTAGAAGTTTATATATAAATAAATTATTAAAAGATGGATTTAATCTTAAGGTATTCGGACCAGGCTACAAAAGAACATTATCATTTAAAGAATATAAAAGAATGTATTCAAAAACAAAAATTGCTTTAAATTTCACAGGTGTAAACAAAAATCCAAATTTAAAATTCTTAAAGCATTCAAGAGGCAGAGCTTTGGAAGTTATAGCATTTGGCGGTTTGCTGTTAGAAGAAAATAATAAAAGCACCAATTTATTATTTAAAAAAAATAAACATTTCATTCAATTTTCAAATTACAAAAACTTAAAGTCTCAACTGAAATTTTATTTATTAAATTTTAATAAATATGGTAAAAAAATTGCATCAGATGGTCAAAAGTATTATATTAATAATTATTCTCCAAAAATTATGTGGAATAAAATTTTTATAAGATTATAAAATTTTTTTTTTTTAAAATAACTTTCTAAAGTCTTAAAAAAGAACTTAGTTTTCTCTGGTCGCTCGTTAAACGAATAAATTTTTGTTTTTTTATTTTAAGATTTGAAATTTTTTTAATATCTGTCACAAATTCTATATAAAAAATATTTCTCACACTATTTTTAGGTTTATTTGCAGCATGATAAAAATTAGAAGGGTCAAATATAATAATGTCTCCCAATTCAATTCTTGGTGAAATTATTTCTTTTCTTAAATTTTCGTCAAGGTTTTTTTTTTCAAAATATTGATTTTTAAATGGAAGTTTTTTTTTATTTATTGGTAAGTGCATATAATGATTTTTAGAATTATTTTTTAAATTCAATGCAATCGATATTTTATATGCCTTCGGATTTTTTTTTCCACTATATGTTAATTCATCAGTATGAAAAAAATTTATACAATTCTTAGGTAAACTGTTACTGAAAAAACTTGCTAGTTTTAACGATCCTATGTAGCATTTTTTACCAAATAAAAAATTCATAAGTTTAATAAGTTTTTTTTGGAAAACCAACAATTCTATTTGATCTATCTTTAATAGAGGGTCTCTATACGAAACTCCATTTGTGAATTTTGAGAAATATTTATAACCTTTATCAATGACTGACTGATTTAAAGAAATCTTAAGTGTTCCATTTGGATTTCTCAATGCTCTTTTTTTATTTTTGTAAAAAGAAATATCTCTTGGCGGGTAAAAATTATTCTTGTTATTTAGCAATTTATTTACCTTTTTATTTATCTGATCAATTACTTTTTTTGAAAAAAAATTTTTCAAAACAATAAAACCTTTTTTTTCGAAATTATCTCTTAATTGTTTTTTTAATTTAAAATTTTTACTCAAATACATAATTGATAATTAAATAAATTTAATATTTTTTATATTATATTTAGTAACTTTCTTTAATAGATAAAAATAGTTTTCTTTGTATGTTTTATTTTTAAAAATTAGTAATTTTGAAGGGTTATATAACTTAATTTTTGTTTTATAGTAAAGAGACGAGGTGCTTGAAAATAGACAATATTCATAATTTTCTAAGTCGATTTCTATCGGCAAATTATCAGATATAACATTAATTTTTTTGTTTTTAATTGATTGTGATAAAAAACTTGATCTTCTTGAAGTTGGATGTTTTTTTAAATAAATTTTTCCGATTTTATTTTTTAATATGAAATTTTCAATTTTTTTATTAAAAATTTCTTTATTATTATTAAAGTCAATATAATTCAATTTTTCTAGTAATTGAATAGTGTCATCAATAATTAAAAGAGAATTTTTTAAAAAAGTTTTTTTTTTTTTGAAAAATGATCTATTAATATTTTTCCAATTATATTTATTTTTGATTTTTTTGTGAAAGTTGTAACTGATGCAAGGAAAAAGTTCCTCAGTCAAATCTCTATGGTAATATAAATCTAATTTGATTGATAATATAATATTTATAATTTTTAAAATAATAATTTTTAAAATATTTGGTTTTTTGTTAGTATAATGCTTAATAAACTGATCTCGGATTATAATTTTGCTATTTTTAGCAGAAAAAATATTTAAAATTAAAAATCTAATAGGATCAGTCGTAATTTTATAACCATAAAAATTCTTAATACTTTTGAAAAAAGGTTTTAATAAAAAAAATGGAAGTAATTTTATATAACTAATTAATTTGTAATTGTTATATTTATAATATTCAAAATAAATATTCGACTGATTAAGTTTTTTAATGTTCTTTAAAAATTTATAAATATCTTTATGAGCACATAAAATTAAAATATTATTATTTTCTTTAATTAATTCCTCTAATATAAAGAAAAGATGATGAATTCCACCGTAACTATCTGCAAATACAATTGTATTTAATTTCTTTGACTTAATTAAAAAGTTTATTTTTTTTAATAAATTTAAGATATTCATAAAATGGTATAAATTTTTAAGAAAAAATTACCAAACAGTTTTTCCACCATCTATAATTATATTTTGCCCAGTAATGTATGATGAATATTCACTTGAAAGAAATTTTATTATACCTTTATATTCAGATTTAGATGCAAGCCTACCCATTGGAATATTTTGTTTTAGATTTTTAATCAGAGCTTTTGGTTGATTTTGCAAAACTGGACCAGGTGAAATCATATTACACCTAACTTTTTGTTTGGGCCAATAAGTTGATATATATCTAGTTAATCCTAGTAAACCATGTTTTATGATTGAGTAACTTACTGGTTTTTTATATCCTCCCTGATATATCGAATGATTAGGTGCTATAACAGATAAATCTGACCCTATATTTATTATTGAACCACCATTAATATTTTTAGAAATTAGTTTTCCAAAATACTTTGTTGTAATCACCGCACCAATTAAACCAACGCTTAATTCATTTATAAATAAATTTAAATTTAGGTTTTCAAGGTTATTAGCGTTATTTTTTATTGTTGAAACTTTTGCATCAATTGCAGCATTATTAATAAGTACATTAAGATAAAGCTTTCTTATTTTGATAAAATTATAAATCTCTTTAACTGATTTGTCATTTGAAACATCCATTTTTTTAATAATAGTTTTATCTTGAAATTTTTTTGGTAATTTTTTTTTTATATTTTTTAATTTTTGATAATTTATATCTGTTAATATACAATTAAAATCTTCTTCAAGTAACGCAATTGCATGTTCTCTACCCAATAAACCTGCAGCGCCAGTAACTAAAGCAAATTTTTGTTTATTAGATTTCATTTTTTGGCACTTGATAATATCATTATTTCCTTGGAAAATCTTACCCATTTATTTTTAAGTCTAAAATAATCAGGAATTAAAAATCTTGTTAATTCTGACAAAATTGAAAAAGGAATTTTTAATATTATATTATTCCATAAAATTGGAAGTTGCTTAAAACTTTCTATTTTAATTTCTTTAAAATTACTAATTAATTGAATATCTCTTATTGAAGTTTTTGTAAAGGGAGTTCTGTGTGTAAAGTCCTCATAAAACGATTTGTAAATATAATTCCATTCAGGGGTTAATGTGATTAGAATTCCATTTGGTTTTAAAACTCTATGTGCTTCCTGAAAAATTTTTTCTGGATAATAAAAATGTTCTATAAAAGATTTAGAGTAAACAATATCAAAATAATTATCTGAAAATGGTAGGTCTTGATTGAGCAAATCAATTGATTTGAACTTTATTTCAGGAAATTTTTTGGAAGTTAAATCTGAAATATCTATTCCATAAGAATCTAATCCTAAATTTTTAAATTCGTTTAAAAAATCACCTCTTCCACAACCTAATTCTAAAAATTTTGCATTTGATTTTAAATTATACCTATTAAAAATATACTTTGAAAACTTCTTTGGATAATTTGTGATGGGTTTATCATATTCATTATATATAATTTCTGTATACTTTTTATTACTCATAAACCTAAAGGTTTTTAGTTTGACCAGCATCAATTATAAAATTTGAACCAGTTATTGAATTGTTATCTTCTTTGATGATAAATTTTATTAATTCATAAATATTTTTTGGTAAAATAAATGACTTAAGTGGCACCTCGTTATTTAAAAATTGTATTGTTTTTTTTCTATTCTTAAATAATTTTTTTTCCCAAACTGAATTTTTAAACATCATATTGCCAGGTGATATCAAATTAATTTTAATTTTTTTTTTTGCTAAATCTCTACTGATTAGTTTTACATATTGATTTAAAGCATATTTTGCAAGACTGTATCCTTTTGGAGCACCAATTATATTTTCAACACCACAAATCGACGATATACATATAATATCTGAATAAGAACTTCGTAAGAATGGCTTTAAGTGATCAATTGTATTGATAGTATTAAATAAGTTGTTTTTAAAAGCATATAAATAGTTATTATTTGTATTTTTAAAATTGCTCACACCAGCATTGCAAATTATCAAATCAATTCTAGAAAATTTTTTTTTAATTTTCTTAAAAATTTTTTTGCAATCACTTTCAATGCTTAAATCACCATGTGCAATATAAGAATCTTTAATTTGTTTTGCTGCATTAACTAGTTTTTTTTTATCTCTACCATTCATAATAACTATAAACTTTTCTTTACAAAAATATTTTGATAATTCAAATCCAAGTCCTGATGAAGAACCACTAATAAAAATAATTTTTTTTTTCATATAAATTTTTTTAAAAATTTCAAATTTATCTTAATTTCTTCTATATCCTTATTTTTTTTTCCTCTAGCAGTTTGAAGTATTATGTTATTTTTATATTTTATTTTAAGTAAAATTTTTTTTAATTTATTAAAATTTACATCTCCCTGTCCTAATCTTACTGTTTTGCCTTTATATATTCTATCCTTGATATGAATATTTTTAATATTTTTTCCATAACATTTAAATTCATTTTCAATATCATAACCTAATGAAGCACTATTTCCAGTATCATAATTAATACCAAAAACATTTTTTGGAAGTTTGTTTATAAAATTTCTTAATTTTGGAGGATTAAAATCAGACTCGAACAATATTATAACTTTTTTTTTCTTTATAAATTTAACATTTTCAATCAATTTTTTTATAAGTTTGTTTTCAAATTTTTTGTCAGATATCGAGCCATTATCAACGAGTGGAACTACAAGATATTTTATTCCTAAGTTACTACAAGCATCTATAATTTTAACAAATATATCAAAAAATTTTTCATTCTTTAACTTCCAGAACGGTTTTTCCATCAAACAATCTGCGGTTAAACTATTAACCTTTATTTTATATTTTTTTTTTTGATATTTTATTTTTTTAATTTGATTTTTATCAAATATTGGATTTTTAAATAATTTATCGTAATCTAACGTCCATTCAATTGAATTTAATTTTAATTTTTTTGCAATTTTAAATTCTTCAGACCAATGTTTTTCTGGGAAACGTTGTATGTAATTAGAATATTGGGGGGATAACCTGCCCTGCATTATACCAATTTTCTTTGAAAAACTCATAGCTCCTCTACTAGCTCAAGAAATGCACCTTCTGGTGTCCTGCAATATGTCATTTTAACATTCCCATCCTCAGAAAATAAAGGTTTTGAATTAAACTGGATTTTTTTATTTAAATTTTTATACAATCTATCAATATTTTTCACGGTAATTGATATATGTGTTATGCCTGAAGAATATGGGTACATTTTATTTATTTTTAACTTAGGAGAATTTTTAAAATATAATAATTCAATAAGTGAATTATTTTTATCTTTTAATTTGATTGTTCTAACCTTAATATTTTTAAATCCTAGAACTTTATCTATGGTATCACCATATTCATTTAAGTCCTTAACTATTTTAAAACCAAAAATATCTTTCCAAAATTTTAGGGATTTTTTTAAATCCAAGGTAACTATACCTGTGTGACGAATTCTATTATTCATTAAAGATTTTAGATATTGCATTATCCAAAATATTTAAGCCCTCCTTCAAAGCACTTTTTGAAATTGTTAATGGAGGCCCTATTTTTACAGACTCTCTTCCTGTATAAACAACTAGCAGACCATTCTTCATGCATTCTAAACATACTTCTTTTAAAAACATGTTAACATTTTTTGTTTTTTTAAATATTAATGCAGCTATTAAACCTTTTCCACTTACATCAGATATAGAATTTTTATTTTTAAGTTTAATTTTATTTAACATATCAAACAGGATTTTGCTTTTTATATTTGTATTCAAAATAATTTTTTTTTTAATAATCTCATCTAGGACACTTAGTCCAGCAGTGCAGGATAAAGGATTCGCAGAATGTGTGCTACTCATGTTTCCAATATCTGGTAAATCCATTATTTTACCTTTTCCAAGAACACCTGATATTGGAACACCTCCACCCATTCCTTTACCAAGACAAATAAGATCAGGCTTAACTTGATAATGTTCATATCCAAACATTTTACCAGTTCTACCAAAACCAGATTGCATTTCATCGAAACACATTAAGATGTTATTTTTTTTACATATTTTACTTAATAACTTCACATATTCTTTGGGATAAAATATTGCTCCCCAGCCTTGAAAAGTTTCTAACATTACACCACAAATCTCATTTTCAATTTTAAATTTATTTTTAAATTTTTTTATCGAATTATTTAAAAATTTTTCTGCTGATATTTTTTTTTTTTTTAATACCCATGGGTATGGAAATGGCAAATGGTATATATTTTTATCCTTAAGGCCAATCCATTTTTTTTGCTGAACATTTCCACTCATCAGTTGAGCACCCATAGTTCGACCATGCCAATTTCCTTCAAAACATATTATTCCTAATTTTTTTTTTTTTATAGATTGACCATGTAATCTCATCAACTTTAAAGCTGCCTCTGTAGCTTCAGTTCCTGCTGATAACAAAAAGGCTTTTTCAAAATGTTTTTTTGATATTTCAACTAATTTTTTTATATATTTCAATTTTACTGAATTGGCATAAGCATAAGAATGCATAAAATCATTTTTTATAACTTTTACTAATTTATTTTTAAGATATTTATTTGAATGGCCGATGTTAGTTACAAAAATTGTTGATGTAAAATCAATAAATTTATTTCCAGCATTGTCGAATATATTAAAATTCTTGGCTTTTTTCCAAACAATTGGTAATTGACCATGCATTGACCTTGATTCGTATTTTGAGAGTGATGATATAATTGCACTTGTGCCTGGAGCAGGTATTTTTGTTTTTATTAATCTATTTTTTGTTTTTATCATCTTAAGAATATTTTTTTTCTAATAATTTAAAGTCCTCAATACTGTCAATTTCAACAGTCGGTTTTGTTATAAAAGCGTAAACATTATTTCCAAAAAGTTTATTATTTTTTTTAATAAATGATTTTCTATAAATGTCCAATATACCATTAGCCACATAAGTCTTTGGGAACTTTTGTCTTGGTAAATTAGAATTATCTATATTTTTTTTTTTTTTCAAATATTGTGACTAATTGTTTTTTTCGAATTTCAAAGGATTTATAAGCACTTTCAGAATTTTCATGTACAGTTCTTAAAGAGTTGAATTTAGATTTTTTAAATTTAGAAATTGCCTCATTTAAATCAGAAATATTTCTGAGAGGTGTAGTGGGTCTTAGATGAACAATATATTCGAAATCAAATTTTAAATATTTTATCGCATGGTTAATAAATTCTAAATCTGAGGAATTATCTCTAGAAATTTTCTTTGGTCTAATCAAAACAACGTCTGCACCACAATTATAAGCAATATTTGCGTATTTTTTTGAATCAGTAGAAACTATAGTTTTATAAATTTTTTTACATTTTTTTGAGGCTTTTATGGACCAAAAAATAAGAGGTTTACCCTTAAAAAGCTTTATATTTTTATCTTTTATGGACTTTGATCCAGATCTTGCGGGTATTATAGATATAAATTTCTTGTTCAAAAGTTATCTTAACTCCAATATCTAAGTTTTTTTGCAACTTCAATCTCTACATCAAATAATTTTTTATCCTCTGTACCAATTACAATTGGTACTTTTCTAACAGTATTTATCAAATTTTTTAAGCCTACTCCCTCTAGAGATGCTGCTTGATCACTTCCATACATCGTCCTGTCAAGTGTAATATGTCTTTCCAAACTAGTAGCACCTAAGCAGACTGCTATGACACTAGGGGATACTGATGGCTCATGACCACTGTAACCAACTTTGCAATTATATTTTTTTTTCATCTTATTTATAATATTCAAATTTAAATCTTTTTCTTGACAAGGATATTTAGATACAGAGTGCATTAATTCAAACTCACAATTGTTTTCTTTGAAAATTTTTACGGCCTTATCTATATCTGAGTAATTACTCATACCTGTTGATATGAAAGTAAATATATTCCTTTTAGCAACCTCTTTTAAAAATGGAATATTTGTAATCATTGCTGATGCAATTTTATTATAATTTAGTTTAAATCTATCTAAAAATTCCAAACTTTTAATATCCCAGGCCGAAGCAAACCATTCTATTTTTTTTGATTTACAATAATTGTCGATCTCTAAGTATTCGAGCTCTGAAAACTCAAGACCCTCTTTTTGGTCTCGTTGGGTATTACCCCATGGGCTCTCTCGGTATTTTGATAATTCCTCTTGAGAGTAAACAATATCGATTGTTCTTTTTTGAAATTTTACAGCATCACAACCACAATCTTTTGCCATATCAATAAGCTCTTTAGCTATTTTGATGCTTCCATTATGATTAATTCCTATTTCTCCAATTATAAATGTCATTGATTCATCTCTTATTATTTTATTTTATAGTGTCATAATAGTCTTTATTTCTAAATATAATTCTTGTACCTTTATCTTCAGTTTTAAAATGAACTAAAATAGATTTTTTTAAACTTTTTACCAGTTTTTTTTTGTTTTCAGCATTTTTACAAACAAACAAAAAAAATCCACCAGCACCAGATCCTAGTAATTTTCCGCCAGCAGCTCCATTTTTAATACCATGCTCATATAAATTATCGATATGATTATTAGATACATTTTTTGTTAAGTTTTTTTTTAAACTCCAAGTTTCATTTAAAAGTTCTGGTATTTCGCTTATAAATTTATCAGGATCAGTGAGAAGTTTTTTTTTTTGCATAATAAGCAATATCAAAAATATCTTGATAATAGCTAGTTTTACTTTTTATTGAACTAATTTTTCTTTTTTCCAATATTTTTCCATGCCTTGAAAGACCTGTATAGACTAACAAGGAATTATTTTCGAATTTCTTTAGTTTCTCAGAGTTAAAAATTATTTTATTGACCTTAAAATTTTTTTTATGAAAGTTAATGCAATTGAAACCGCCATATGAAGTTGCTACCTGATCTTGAGAACCAACAGATTCTTTTAAAATTTTTTGTTCAAAATCTAGAGCTAATTTTGCAATTTCGTATTTTGTCAGTGTCTTACCATTAAAATAATTTATCAAATTGATCATAGTCACAGTAAATGAAGAACTGCTACCTAAACCAGAAAGACCAGGAATATCTGCAAAATGATTTAATTCAATACCTACATTTTGTTTATAATACTTTTTTAATATATTTTTTATAACTGGATGTTTTATTTGATTAACATTCTTTGTAAGTTCCATTTGATAATATCTTAATCTATATTTAAAATGAAAATAAGGTGGCAGTGTTCTTAAAAGCACATAACAATATTTATCAATCGTTGTTGAGATTACTAAGCCTTTTCTTTTTTCGTACCAATCTGGAAAATCTGTACCTCCTCCGAAAAGAGATATTCTTAATGGTGTTTTAGCTAAAAGCATTTGAATTATAATTTATTATATTTTTAGCAATTTTAAATATAAATTACCTTCGTCTATTTTAAGATCTTTTAATAACGATTTTCTATCTTGTCTATAAATAAATATTTGCTTTTCAGGAGAACATAAGTAGCTGATCTTATGAAATTTTAGCTGTTTTTTCAAAATAATATTATTTATAATAAAACTAAATCCACCAGAAGATGTACTTTCATCATAAATAACTAACTTTTTATATTTTCTAAGGATAGATGATAATTTTCTGACATTAAATTTTTTAAGGTTGTAAAGGTCAATCATTGATACATCATTTAATTTTTTATCATTAATTAAATCTTCTGATAATCTAGCAAAATAACCGCTAGTTACTATTAATTTATCTCTGTTTTGTGATTTAATATAATTAAAACCATCTAAATAATTTGATGGTTTAAATTTGGAATTTAATACCCCTTTGTCTAATCTAAAATATGTTGGTTCTTTTATTTTAAGAAGATTTTTTGAAACATTATAAGCAAGATAATTTTCAGATAGATTTATTATTTGTAATTCAGGTAAAGTATACATATTAGCAATATCTTGCACCCCATGATGGGTTGGTCCGTCATAAGAAAAAGAAAAACCAGGTCCAATACCAACTATAAACACTGGTAATTTCATGCTACAAATATTAATTTTAATTTGCTCAAAAGATCTATGGCACAAAAAATTGCAAAATCCATAAACTAGAACTTTTTTTTTTTTTCTAGCCAGACCCGATGCAATATTTATTAGATTTTGTTCACATACACCAGCATCAATAAATCTATCATAATTTTTTATATCTTGCAGAGCAAAGACATCAGCATCATTTGTTAATATATAAAAATCCTTATTTTGAAGGAAAATTTTTTTGATATTTTCAAAAAAAATATCTCTTATGTCTTTTTTTTCTAAATTCACTTTATATATTTTTCTAAAATTTTTTTGTCAGGTATTTGATGGCTAAATTTAACATTATTTTCTATTTCCTTTATTCCTTTACCCTTAATTGTATTTAAAATAATAATAGAGGATATTTTTTGATTATTTACTTTTTTTAAGGTTTTAAATATCAATCCAATATTATGTCCGTCAATTTCACAATAGTTTAAACCTAAGTTTCTAAGGATTTTTGGATTTAAATTACCTTTGTTGAAAATTTTTTTACTTGCTGAAACATTATTTTTATCAATCACAATAACCATATTATTGATTTTTTTATCTTTAATAAAAAATAAAGCTTCCCAGATTGAACCTTCATCGATTTCTGCATCACCAATTAAAGTCCAAATTTTACTTTTTGATACTAAGGCTTGACCGATACAAACACCAATTGAATGACCCAGAGAACCTGAATTCCATTCAAAAAAATTATTAGGATTAAAAATGTCTAGTTGACCTCCCATTTTACCACTTTTTGTTTTTTTTTTAAAATATTTGTAATTTATTATTCTTTTTTCCAACATTATTGAGTGTAAGATTCCAAGTGCATGTCCTTTGCTTAAAATAAAATTTCTTAAACCAGAACTTTTTTTGATAACTAAAAATTTACCATATATCGCAGTCGTAATAAAATCTAAACATGAAAGGCTTCCACCAAGATGATATTTATGACCATTAAGAATTAGTTTAAGGAAGATTTTTTTAATTTTGTATGATTTTTTTTTTAAAATTTTTATCAAGGCTCTGTTCCTAACAGCTTTTGGTTTGCATTAGTTACTACTTCTACAAGATAGGGTTTTTTATCTGAAAATATTTCTTTAATTTTGGATTTGATATCCTCACTTTTATTAATTAATACAAATTTTAGGCCAAATGCATCTGCGATCTTTTTAAAATTTAGAGTACCAACTCCTGTTTTTTCCTCTGTATCAAGTCTGTTTCCTGCAAATATATTATCTTGCCAATTTTTCATTGAGGCATAGCCTCCATTGTTGATTACAAAAGTTTTTATATTAAAGCCATAATGAGAAATAGTTTTTAATTCTTGTATATTGAGTTCAATTGATCCATCACCAGTAACTGACACAATTTGTTTACCTTTCGCGCCTACTGCTGCTCCAATTGATAATGGCACAGATAAACCCATGGCAGCATTAGTAGTTGAGGAAATTTCCGATTGATTTTTTTCAAAGTACCAAACTTGACCACCTACATAATAATTAGAACCAGCATCATTAGTAAATATTGCTTTTTTCCTAGAATATTTATTTAATAAATACATAAATCTATACAAATCAATTGGATTAGACTTATTATCAATCAAAGAAATTTTAGAGATTTTTTTAAGTTTTGAACAATAATTTAGCCAAGTCTTAAAATTTGATATATTATTTTTTTTTTTGATTGATTTATTTAATCTGTCAAAAAAAAATTTTAGATCTGACAATATTTTAATATTAAAATTAATTAAAGGATGATTTAAAGATTGTCTATCTATATCAACAATTATTATTTTTTTATCTTTGTAGTAATTTTTTTTTGTAGCAAATGATAATGTAGGAGCTGCACGACAACCAAGAAAAATAATCAAATCAGACTCTTCAATAATTTTTTTTCCATAACTTTGCCCCTTTATTCCTATAAGACCCATATTAAATTTATTTGAAAAAGGAAAAAGATCAAATGCGAATCTTGATGAAAGAAATGGAATAGAATATTTCTTTACGATTTTATAAAATTCTTTTTTACATTTTGATTGTTTTAAACCATTACCAATTATAAAAACAGGTTTTTCAGATTTTTCCAAAGATTTGATAATTGATTTTGTATTGATTTTTTTATTATTAGAAACTGAGAAATTAAATTTTTTAAGATTTTTAAAATTCTTGATTTCATATGACTGGATGTCCAGAGGTATTTCAAGCCAAACTGGTCCTGGTCTTCCACTTTTTGCAATATGTATAGCTTTTTTTAATTCAAAAAGGCAATCATTTGGATTGTTTAAAGTCTTTGAATATTTAGTGAATTTCATTATTGCTTCTGAAACACTGAATTCTGCAACTCCAAAAGATCTAATTTTGTAATTCCTATAATTATCTGTTGTAAAAATTTTATGTACTTGACCAGAAATTATTATAATTGGAGCACTATCGACATAAGCTTCGGCTAGACCTGGTATAGCGTTAGTTGCTCCTGGTCCTGCTGTTACGCAAACGGCACCAATACCTCCTTTTGTTCTAGCATATGCTTCTGCCATCATAGGGGCAGCTGCCTCATTTCTTGAAACCCAATATTTGATGCCTTCCCTTTGTATAGCATCATTTAAATACATTGCACCATAACCTGTAAGCATAAAAATATCTTTTACATGCTTTTTGAGCTCTTTTGCAATTATAGAAGATACGGTAATTCTTTGCATTATTAAATTATTTAATTAATTATCATTTATATGTACAAAAACAAACTAATTTTTGGTACTGGATTTAATGATAATCCCAGATGTTTTTCAAAAAAAAAATTTATTAGATCAATTTATATATGTTTAGATCAAGGATTAAATATTTTTGATACAGCAGATAATTATTTTGATGGAGATATACAAAAAATAATAGGTAAAGAACTATTTAATAAAAATATTTCTATGATTAATAAATTTCAAATTATAAATGACAAAAAAATTCTTCAAAAAAATCTTGATAATTCCTTGAAAAGATTAAAAAGAGACAAGATTGAATTTTATATGCCACACTGGCCTGTATTTGATATAGATTACAATTTAGTTATCGATTTTATTTTAGAAAATATTGAAAAAAAAAAAATTGAAACTTTTGGATTGTCAAACTTTAATATAAAAATGATCAGAAATTTTAAAAAATTGTATAATAAAAAAATTTGTATTCAAACAGATTTAAATATTTGTAATTATAATTATAATAAAGATTTAATCAAATACTGTAATCAAAATAGTATCAAAATATTTGCATATAAAATTGCTGAAAATTTTCCAAAAAAAATTCTTAAATTAAATAAATTTAAAAATCAATATAATGAATATGAAATTTCACTAATATGGACAAAAAGTATGAATTTATTTCCAATAATCAAATCTTTAAATGAACAGCATTTAATTCAAAATATTCAAATATTTAAAAAAAAATTTGATAAAATAGATTTTAAAATAAAAAATAATTTTAAGTTTATTCCTATTAAAAAAATAAATAAGCTTAATTCAGGTAGTAACGTAGTTTATAAGAATATAATTGAAGCAAAAAATAATATAAAAAAATTATTTCCAAGCCCTAAAGATATATCAGAGGAAATTAAAAAATATGGCTTATTAAAACCCTTTTTTTTTAAAAAGAATTATAATGGATATGAGTTATTGTCTGGGCAAGCGAGATTTTGGGCTTATAGGATCCTTTTTAAAAAAAAATATATTAAAGGGATAATAGTGGATTAATATATTCTGCAACTATTTCTCATTATAATAATCTCCAAATTCTACTAAAATTGTGCTTGTATTATCTTTTCTTTCATATGCCCTCTTATAAGCAGGAAAAATTTCCTCGGGCTCATTTAATTTAACAATATTTATATTTTTACACATTTTGGATACAGATTTTGTAAAATCACCCACATGTTGTGATTGTGGATTAAGTGGCCTTTTTGAGCCAATACTTGTTCTTATTATTGTTTTATTTCTATAACCATCTTCAGTCATCTCATTTAATTTATCTAAATGATTAACAAGCTGGTTCATTGCTAGTAATAAAAAATTCCACCTAGGATAAATACTTATTGGTATGTATCCATTCATTAACATACCTATTGTAATTCCCATTTGCATTTCTTCAGCAACTGGTAGTTCTAGTTTTTTATTTTTACTCACATCAATAAGCGTATTTGTCATTGCTGTTCCTGCATACTCGACTGCTTGTCCTAAAAAAAGTGTATTTTTTTTTTTAGATAGAAATTCCATTGATTTTTTCAATTCTATAAAATATTTTTTTTTCAAAATTGAACTCTTTTTCCAGCACCAGCATGTGGATACTTATTTTTATATTTAATAATAGTAATAAATTTTTTATTCAAATTTTTTTCAAAGAATAATTGATTTGAACCCCATGTTTTTCTCGTATTTGTACATACTGAAAGATTATTGTCCTCTATAACAAAATGAATTGGTAAATTTTTATTTTTTGCATATTTGTAAGATTCTATCATAATTCCTGTTTCAGAAGTCATGTCTCCAACAAAACAGTAAACTTTATTTCTCTCTTTTTTTCTCTTAATTGAGCACGCAACACCTAATGCTATAGGTATCGACCCACCCACAATTGCAGACGAATAAATTTTATAGTCTGGAAAACAAAGTGAAATCGACTTACCTTCAAGAATTTTTTTTTCAATTTTCTTTGCTGGAACACCTTTTAAAAGGCATTGATAATGTGATCTCCAAGAACAAAAAACCCAGTCACCTTTTTTTATTTTTTTAAAAATCTTAATAAGTTGGCTCTCATTTCCATAGTAAAGATGTACAGGGGCTTTTATTTTTGCTGAGTTAAATAGATTGGCAATTTTTTCTTCAAATTTTATGAGATCGCTTTTTGATAAAATTTTTTTCATTTTTTAAGTTTAAGCACAATATTTGCTAATTAATAACAGAAATATAATATTATTGCTCTTAAAAGCTTTAATAGTCAATCATTATAAAAATTTCTTTGAAGAAAAACAAATTATTCATTAATAATATTAATAAAATAATCAAAAATATAATTATAAAAAAAAGAAACTTGCTTTAAAACATATTATAGGTAATTTATGTGACTTTATGCAAAAAATTCTAATATGTGGTGCGACTGGATTTATAGGAAGAAATATTCTCAATTTTTTTAAGACAAAAAACTACAAAATATTTGCAACTTACAACATTAAAAAACCTTTTAAATCTAAAGGGGTAAGATGGTTAAAGTGTGATTTAAGAAAACCTAAAGATTGTGACAGAATTGTAAAAAATATAGATATAGTTGTTCAAGCCGCGGCAACAACTACTGGCTCAAAAGATGTAATAAATCAACCATTCATTCATGTAACTGATAATGCAGTAATGAATGCTTATTTATTCAGAAGTTGTTTCTTGAATAAAGTGAAACATGTAATATTTTTTAGCTGTACTACAATGTACAAATCATCGTTGAAGCCTATTTCAGAAGAAAATTTTGATCCAAGAAAAGATATAAATGAAAAATATTTTGGAGTGGCAAATACAAAACTTTATAATGAGAAAATGTGTGAATTCTATGCTGGTTTAGGAGAAACAAAATTTACAGCGATTAGACATTCAAATATTTATGGACCTTATGACAAGTTTGATCTTGAAAGAAGTCATGTGTTTGGAGCTACAATTACTAAAGTTATGAAATCAAAAGGTGAAATTATAGTTTGGGGTAAAGGAAAAGAAAAAAGGGATCTTTTATACATAGATGATTTAGTGAACTTTGTTTATTTGGTCATAAAAAAACAAAAAAATAAATTTGAGTTATTAAATTGTGGAGCTGGAAAAGCAATTTCAATACTTGAACTGGTGAAAGAAATAATAAGGATATCTGGAAAAAAAATTAGAATAAAACACGATCTGAGTAAACCAAATATTCCAACATATCTCTTCGTGAACTACAATAGGGCGAAAAAAATTCTAAAATGGGAACCAAAAGTTGAACTTAAAGTTGGTATAAAAAAAACAATTACATGGTGGCAAAAAAATTATAATGAGTTTCTACAATAAAAAGAAAGTACTCGTTACTGGAGGAACAGGATTAGTTGGTGTCGCACTCACTAATAAACTTATTGATCAAGGTGCAGAAGTAACAGTTGTATCTTTAGATAATGTAAATCCTTTTGGAAGTAAAGTAAGCTATGAAAAAATTGATTTAAGAAATTATGACAATTGTAAATTAGTTTGCCAAAATAAAGACTTTGTATTTCATTTAGCTGGGGTGAAAGGATCGCCTACTGTAGCTCTTAAACAACCAGCAAGTTTTTTTGTACCTACAATTCAATTTAATACCTCGTTGATAGAAGCTGCATTCAGAGAAAAAGTTCAACATCTGCTTTATACTAGTAGTGTAGGAGTTTATTCTCCTGCAGATATATTTTATGAAGATAGTGTATGGAAAACTTTTCCATCAGAAAATGACAAGTTTGCAGGATGGGCAAAAAGAATGGGAGAACTTCAATTGGAAGCCTATAAAATTCAATATGGTTTTGAAAACTTTTCGATAGTAAGACCAGCAAATGTATATGGGCCATATGATAATTTTGATGAAAACAATGCAATGGTCATACCTTCATTAATCAGAAGAGCAATAGAAACAAAAGGTAAATTTGAAGTTTGGGGTGATGGTTCTCAGATAAGAGATTTCATCTACACTGAAGATGTTGCTGACGGCATGTTGCTTGCAGTTGAAAATAAAATTTCAACCCCTTTAAATCTAGGATCGGGGAAAGGGATAGCTATCAAAGACTTAGTAGAAACAATAATTAATAATATACCAAATAAAAAGTTAGAAATTGAGTGGGATACAACTAAACCTACAGGAGATAAAGTTAGAATAATGGATATGAAAAATGCGGAAGCAATTAAATTCAAATGCAAGATAAGTTTAGAGGAAGGTATTAAAAGAACTATTGACTGGTATTTGAATAATAAAAGTTATTCAAAATTAAAGTATAATTCTTTTAATGTAAATTAGAACTATTGTTGCTTAATTTAAAGTAAAGTTAATGAATAGTTTAAAATTTTAGTCAGATAAATTGTTATCAATTTCTTTTTTGATTTTATTTAAAATTTTTTTCAGTGCATAAATCAAGCCAATTGAGCTATTAGTACTGGTCAGCTACATGCGTTACCGCACTTCCACACCCAGCCTATCAACGTGG
>MDSV01005331.1_pt1 | contig 44085 bp, 39 predicted proteins | sample 810851 | NCBI WGS metagenome assembly MDSV01 (sample SAMN05326640, study PRJNA326480) | marine metagenome | isolation source: seawater | place: Atlantic Ocean: North East | collected 2012
CCCGGGTGGCGGAATTGGTAGACGCAAGGGACTTAAAATCCCTCGAGGGCAACCTCGTGCCGGTTCGACTCCGGCCCTGGGCATAATTTATGAAGAAATTATTAATCATATTTATAGCGTTATTCATTGCCGGCTGCTCTAAAGGCTCTATTCCTATGACAGGATTGCTTGAACCTGAAGAGAGCAATATAAGACTACCAATTGAGAGCTATGGTGAGTACCCAAGCAATTATCAGAAAATATTAAAAGATTTTTTACAAAATGAGTTGGTCAATCATGAAACTGCAAAAATAGAGTTCATAAATAAACCAAAGCAAACCTCAATATCTCAAATGGGTAATAACTATACTGGATATCGCATATGCTTATCTATTAATTCAAAGAATAATAAATCAATTTATACTGGATATAAGACTCACTTATTTGTGATAAATAATTCACAAGTAAATCTTCATTTGTTTGATAGTGGTTTATTAAAAATTCCATTTGAACTTTGTGTAGATAGAAATATTTCAGATAGCATCTTCCTTAATGATATTCCTGATCAGCCAGTAGAAATCAAAATTGATGAAATGGATACTATTGATCTAAGTGAGCCTGATGATGGAAATCAAGACAGTAAAAATAACTATATTTTATGTAAAATTCCTGATAAAGAACGTACATTCTATTTTAATGAATTTAAAAAAATCTTAGTTGAGTCTATTGGTATAAACGAGGTTAAATACAAGGATGTAAAATTTTCAACAACGCATATACTTGGTTCTAACGACTTTGAGGAGATACTTATAAACAGAGTTTCTGGTTCATTAATAGTGACGACTGAAGATAAAAGTCCAGTTTCCGGTTCATGTGAAATACTTGATGCTAAGAAATTTTAATGCCAAAAATGAATAAATCTAATCAAATATAAATATTTAACTTTAACTTTAAATTATACATGATATATTCAAAATCAATATTTAATAAATTCAAAAATTAAAAGAGGTTGTCGATGAAAAAGAACAAAGCTGCTGTAGAGAAAATTGTATTAAAAACGTTTCAAGAAGAAATACCTTCTGTTTATTTTTCTGATAAATCAAAATCTGAGTATAAAAAATTTTCTGAAAATGCAGAATATATCTATCGAGATCTATTTAATTTTCCAAAAGAAATGTTTGCTAATAAAAATATGTTAGATTTCGGTGGCGGCTCTGGAGAACAAACAGTATATATTACTAACTGGGGAGCTAAGATAACCCATGTTGAAATGAACTCAATGGCAATCGATATTGCAAAAAAAGTATTTAAAAAATATGGCAGTAATTATAGTAAACATAAATTTATTGAGTCATCAATATTTGATTATAAAGGAAAGACTAAATTTGATATTGTTCATTCAAGAGGAGTATTCTCGCATACATATAATAAAGAACTAGCTTTTGATAAGTTGGCATCTAATCTAAAAGTTGGCGGATATTTAATATTTGGTGATCCTAATAAAATAGGTGGATTTCAAAATATGTTACAGCGCCATATAGTATATTCTCTTGGAAGAGATAAAGATGAAATGGAAGAAATCTGCGAACGCTTATTTTCAGACGATATTACTCGTTCAGAAAAGAGCAAAGCTGTCAGAACTAGAAGAACAATAATTTTTGATAGATGGATCATTCCTCAGCAAGACGACCCTTCTATTGAAGAAGTTTTGTCTTGGTTTGATAAAAATAATATTAGATTTTACTCATCCTATCCTAAATTTGTCTTTCCATATACATCTAACCCTGTACATTCACATAATAAATTTGAAATATCTAATTTTAAAAAATATTCAGTTTTATCAGAGGCTTTAATGATGATAAAAAATACCGAAGATGATAATGACTATATTGATTATTTGAAATCAGTCAACAAAATATACATGAAACAAAATAAGCTTTCTAACCATATAAGTTCCGTATCGCCAGACACAAAAATTAATTTAAGTTCATCTATTAAGATGGTTGCAGATTATAAAAAATCTTTAAAAGAAATAAACCTAACCAAACCAATTGTTTCGAAACTTGATTTATTTCTAAAAGAAGTCAGCGGGTTACTGGTTGTGCTAAAATCTAAAAATTTAGATAAAGTGGACAAGTACTTGAAAAAAACAAAAATTCTATTCAAAGGCTATGTCGGTGTAAGGCATATCGATTTTGTTGGATATAAATATAAGTAATTATACCTATGAGATTTATGAGCTGACATCTAAGTATTATGAAATACAATAATATATATATCTTTGGAGTCGGTGGACATGCCAGAGTAATCTTATCAGAGTTATTATTAATTAATAACCATAAGTCTATAATATTTATAACAGAGTCTGAACAAGAGTCTGCTACTATAAATATCAACAGCATTGATTATCAAGTTATCAATGATCTAAATGAATTAAAATATTTATATGATGAAGATTCTTGTGGAATTATTGGAATTGGGTCTAATATAAAAAGACTATTAATTTCTCAAAAGATTTCTGAACTTATTCCTAATTTTTCTTGGATGAGCCTCTTATCTAAAAATGCTATTATCTCTCCTAGCGTTAATATTGGTGCTGGTACTGTAGTTATTTCTGGGTCTCAAATAAATGTGGGTTCTATTATTGGAAAACATTGCATTATAAATTCAAAAGCTTCGATAGATCATGACAATATTATAGGGGATTTTATAAACATTTCTCCAATGGTTGTTACGGGCGGTTCTGTTAAAATTGGAGATCATTCTGATATTGGTATTGGTTCGACTATTAAGAACGATATAGATATTCAAGATAACGTCACTATAGGAGGCCATTCTTTTGTTAATAAGGATTGCCTGTCTAATTCTTTATACTATGGCTCTCCTGCTAAAAAAATAAAGTAATTAAATATATTTTATGCAATAATACTAAAAATGAAAAACCTGATTGGTAAAATTAATTCTCACAATGAATGGGACAAACTATATGAGTGTATAGTTGGGACAGCACAGAATACTCAGGCTACTATTACTTGGAACTCACCTGAGGATATTGATCCTAAGAAGTTTGAGCAAGCAATGAAGATATCAAAAGATTCTAGTCCAAAATGGTTTTATGATGAAGTTAATGAAGATCTAGATAATTTAGCAAAAACATTATCAGATTTGTCTGTTAAAGTATTAAGACCAAATGTCTTTGACTTTAGTAAGCTCTATAAAACACCATCGTTTAGCTCTACAAGTAATAATGCATATAACGTAAGAGACTTAAACTTAGTTATTGGTGATATGGTTATAGAAAGTCCGTCTCATGATGCAAGCAGATATTTTGAAACAACCACTCTTTATGATATTTGGTATGACTACTATGAAAAGGGCTTTAGATGGATTGCTGGACCGAAACCTAAGTTAAATTATGATGTTTTAAAACCATATTATCGTGATGAACAGTCCAGAAAATTAACTGAGGAAGATGAAAAACATCTTGAGTTAACTGATGGAAGACTTGAAAAACTTCATAAATTGTCTGAAAAAGAAATTATGTTTGAGGCAGCAAATACATTACGTATGGGCAAGGACTTATTATATTTGCAATCATCGTCAGGAAATGAAAAAGCTGGAAAATGGTTAAAGTCTATGGTTGGAAATGAATATAATGTGCATGTAACAGACTCGATATATAGATCTAGCCATATAGATTCAACATTGATGGCTTTGAGACCTGGTTTGATACTTGTTAACAGCGCAAGAGCTACTGAAAAAAATCTACCCAAAATGTTTGATAAGTGGGACAAGATCTTTTTTGAGGATGTTGCCGAAACTTCTAAAGAAGAATTGGAATTTCAAAAAAATGTAAGAGATCCAGCTTATAAGAAGCTAAAAAGTCTTGGTTTTGAAACTAACCTTAATTTAATGTCTTCTCCTTGGGTAGGAATGAATTTATTGTCTTATGATCAAGAAACTGTAATTGTTGACGAGAGACAAATCAAATTAATAAAAGTTTTAGAGAAATATAAATTTAAAATAGTACCCGTTAAGATGCGGCATATATATACTCAAGGTGGCGGCATTCATTGCGCTACTCTAGATACTGTTAGAGATAGTAAGTTAGAAAGTTACTTTGAATAGTCTCGAATATCAACAAAACTTCCCTCATGGAATCATGTTCCATAGATTTTATGGGCCAAACATACCACAAACACAGGGCGCAATTAATTCTTCTCAGCTAGAGAATATTATTCTTAAGGTAGGTGTGGACAGAATACTAAGTCCTAATGAGTGGCTGGATAAGTTAAGAAGTAATTCTTTAAAAAATCATCATGTCTGTTTAACTTTTGATGATTGTCTAAAGTCTCAAATATTAATTGCAGATCCTATATTAAAAAAATATAATCTGACCGCATTCTATTTTGTCCATTCTTTAACTTTTTTTGGAGAAATAGATTTTAATGAAATCTTCAGTAATATAATTTCCATTAACTATAATAATATGGATGATTTTATGGATAATTTTATTCCATATATTGGCATAAAAGAAGATACATTCGCTGTTAATGAATATATTTCTTTTTATAACTTAATGAAAAGTCGTTATTCATTTTATTCTGATGGAGATATTAAGTATCGATATCTAAGAAATATATTTTTTGATGATATTCATTTTAATCAACTAATGAAAAAATATTTTACTGAAAAAAAATATTTAGATAAAGTTGATTTTAAATCGATTTGGATGGATGAAAAAGATTTATCACTTTTGAGTAAATCTGGAAATGCCATAGGTCTGCACTCATTTAGTCATCATATCAATTTTAATGATCTATCATATGAGGCACAGAAAAAAGAGTATGAAAAAAATAAAAAGCACTTAGAGAGTTTAGTTGGACTCAAGATTATTTCAGCATCCCACCCATTAGGATCCTATAATACGGATACTATCAAAGTATTTAATAAATTAGCTATTGAATGTGCTTTCAGGTCGAATAATGCCATTCCACATGGTCAAGATTCTATAAATCCTAATAACTTAGAACTAGCTAGGATTGATGTATGTGATATACTTAATGAGCTATAATTTTCAAAATATCACAAAGAATGTATTTGTGATAAAAAAATTGCAACTAATTATTATCAGCATAGGGGTGGGTAAACAATGAAGACAGATATAGAAATAGCGCAAGCAGCAACTCTTGAAAAAATCAATACTATTGCTGATAAATTAAATATTCCACAAGAATCTTTAGAGCCTTATGGTCATTATAAAGCTAAGATTTCCATGGATTTTATTAAATCTCTTGAGTCTAAAAAAGATGGTAAATTGATATTAGTAACTGCTATTAGTCCAACCCCAGCGGGTGAGGGCAAGACAACAACTTCTGTTGGATTAGGCGATGCATTGAATAAAATAGGAAAGAATGCTTTGGTCACTATAAGAGAGCCATCATTAGGCCCAGTTTTTGGAATGAAAGGGGGAGCTGCCGGCGGAGGGTTAGCTCAAGTAATTCCTATGGAAGATATTAATCTTCATTTTACTGGAGATTTTAATGCTATTCAATTAGCAAATAATTTGTTAGCAGCAATGCTTGATAATCATATTCACCATGGTAATGCTCTTAAAATAGATGTACGAAGAGTTAGTTGGAAACGTGTGCTGGATATGAATGATAGAGCCCTAAGAAAAACTGTCTGCTCATTAGGCTCTATAGGGAACGGATATCCTAGGGAAGATGGATTCGATATTGTTGTTGCATCTGAAGTAATGGCAATATTTTGTTTAGCAACATCTTTATCTGACTTAAAGAAACGCTTAGGAGACATAGTTGTAGGTTATACAAGAGAGAAGGAACCTATTTTAGCTAAAGATATAAATGCACATGGTGCTATGACAGTATTATTAAAAGATGCAATCATGCCTAATTTGGTACAAACATTGGAAAATAATCCCGCAATCATACATGGAGGACCATTTGCTAATATTGCTCATGGTTGTAATTCTGTCATTGCAACTAAGGCATCATTAAAATTAGCTGATTATGTCGTTACAGAAGCAGGTTTTGGTGCTGACTTAGGAGCAGAAAAGTTTTTAGATATTAAATGTAGAAAAGCTAAATTGAAGCCTGCAGTTGTTGTTTTGGTAGCAACAATCAGGGCGCTTAAATATCATGGAGGCTGCCCTAAGGAAGACTTCTCAAAAGAAGGATGTGATTATTTAAAAAAAGGAATGGTTAACCTTGAAAGACATGTAAAAAACTTAAAAGAACATTATAAGCTCCCTGTTGTTGTAGGGATTAATGGCTTTGCAAGTGATACCGATGCTGAAAGAAAAATATTGCAAGATAAATCAGAGGAATTAAATGTTCCAATAGTGTCTTCCACTCATCATGCTGATGGAGGAGAGGGAGCTAAAGAGTTGGCAGAGACAGTAGTCAAAACAATTGACACTTCTGAAAATCATTTTAAATACCTATATGAAGACGATTTAGATTTATGGTCTAAAATGGAAACGATTGCACAAAAAATATATGGTGCATCAGGAATATCTGCTCCTGCAAATGTTAAAAAACAAATTAATGAGTTACAACAAAATGGCTATGGAAAATATCCTGTATGCGTGGCTAAAACTCAGTATTCATTTTCTACTGATCCTACATTGAGAGGAGCTCCTAGTGGGCATGAAATTGCTATAAGAGAAGTTAGACTTGCTGCTGGTGCAGAATTTATTGTAATGGTATGCGGAGATATCATGACCATGCCAGGTCTTCCGAAAGTTCCAGCTGCTGAAAAAATAGATCTAGATGATGATGGCAACATTATTGGATTATTCTAAATTCGTCCATCATAGTGAATGTATTCTTAGAAAAAAAACTTTATTTATTTACTTTTTCGATAATTCTCATCAGTGCTTCACTTTTTGGAAGCCATGAAATTCCTGTTAGACATTTATTGTCTAATTTAGATTTTGTTGAAATATACAATTTACTAATATTTGAAGAAAACATATTTAGACCGCCCGATACAGTAACAAGATTTTCATTATTTTTCGTATCAATAGTGACTATGTTCTTTTGTTTTATAATAAAAAGTCGAACTGATAGTGAGGCTAGCAATGTTATAAAAAACATTATCAGTAGTTTATCACTTGTTTTTTTTGTAACTTTACTAATCACAGAGGATATTTATAATATAACAGCAGTATTACTGATTTCTTTTTCTATATATTATGTAATATTTTATGGAAAGAAAAATTTTAATCGGTATGAAATTATTTTATTAGTTTCTTATTTACTAATTTTTTTATATCCTTTTTATACTTCACTATTCCATCTATCAACATTGAGTGAAATGGATAATTATTTACGATTTTTGGCCGCTATTCCCATCTACATAACTCTACGTGAAATTGATTTTGATTTGAAACTATTTCTGTTATCAATAAGTCTAGGAAGCTTATTAGCTGGATTTTTAGCTATTTATCAATATATATTTTTTATAGGTCCAGTAAGCGTTTATTCTAGCAGCACTTCAGTTTTTGCTTCTATTATTCTGCTTTTCTCATTAATTACTATAATGTCAGTTCCATATTTTAAAAATAATAAATTAGTGCAATACTTTTTATACTTGTCATCATCTGTTGGCCTAATTGGCTGGATGCTAACTGGGCAAAGAGGATTACTTATTGTGCTTATATTTTTTATATTATATTTATTTTTTACTAAGTCTAAATCTCTATTGTGGACTAATAAGAAACCTTTGGTATTCATGGGTTCAATTTTAATTATATTCTCTTTTTTTAGTCCTCTATCAGATCGTATTACCAATAGCTTCGATTCAACATATAATTATATAATTAATAATTCGAAACATAGTTGGAAGCAGGAAGATAGCATTATACCTAGAATATCGATTTGGAAAGCCTCGATAAATATGATTGGAGAAAATGGTCTCTATGGAGTAGGTTTAAATAACTTTAATGAAAGCCTTGAGGCACAAATATCATCGAAAAAAATTAATCCGATTCGCAATAGTGCTTTAAATAAATCAGCAGGAATGAATCATGCACATAATCAATATCTTGATATTTATGTTAAGACTGGCATCTTAGGCCTATTAACCTTATTGATATTTATATTTGGACATATAAAATATTTTAGCAATGGTTTAAGTTTAGATAAGTCAGATGATAATTTAGTTTCATTAATAGGCCTTTTATCTATATATATATTCTCAATCATTATGCTATTCCAAACATTCCTGGCTCATCAGCAATTGATATTATTCATGTGTCTATTATTAACAGTATTAAGTTCAATCAAATCTAATTTGAAATATAGGAGTAACTGATATGAAATTAACAATCATTGGGTCTGGATATGTTGGTCTTGTGACAGGAGCTTGTCTTTCTGAAGTTGGTCATGATGTGATATGTCTAGATAATAATCCAGCTAAAATAAAAAAACTAAAAAGTGGAGTTATTCCTATATATGAGCCAAAGTTAGAACCTATGATTCTTTCTAATGTTAAGAAAAACAGACTAAATTTTACGACTTCATACAAAGATGCTATTAACCATGCGGAAGTAATTTTTATTGCAGTTGATACGCCATCAAAAAAGAATGGAGATGCAGATTTATCAGCAATAAAAAATGTCTCAATAAGTATTGCTGAATATATGACTTCGCATAAATTAATTGTACAAAAATCAACGTCTCCTGTTGGTACTTATGCTTTCATTAGAAAGAATATTGAGAATACTCTCAAAAAACTTAAGAATAAAAATACTTTTGATCTAGCTTCAAATCCTGAGTTTTTAAAAGAGGGTAATGCTATATCTGACTTTATGAAGCCTGACAGAATTATTATTGGTATTGAGAATTCTAATTTAATAAAAATCTTTGATCAAATCTACAAAGCTTTTAACAGAAAGTCTTATAAAATTCAATATATGGATATTAAATCTTCTGAACTTACTAAGTATGCTGCAAATGCAATGCTTGCAACTAAAATTAGTTTTATTAATGAGTTAGCTAATATTGCAGATATGGTTGGAGCTGATATTGATAAAGTTAGAAATGGTATTGGCGCAGATAAACGCATTGGTTATGAATTTCTTTACCCTGGATGCGGTTATGGTGGATCATGTTTTCCAAAGGATATTAAGGCTTTGAATCATATTGCAAATAAATATAAGTATACTGCCAAATTATTAAATGCTGTAGATAAGGTGAATGATTATCAGAAAGATATTTTATTTAAAAAAATTAAATCATATTATGGAAAAAAACTTAAAGGCATGACCATAGCAGTTTGGGGCATTGCGTTTAAGCCTGAAACTGATGACATAAGGTATGCACCAAGCGTTAACTTGATTCAGAAACTGGTAAAAGCCGGTGTTAAAGTGCAATCTTATGATCCTATTGCATCTTTGAAAGATAACTACAAATTTAGACCAAACTCCTACAAAGAGTTCAACAATGCTTTTGCAGCAATAAAAAATGCTGATTGCTTGGTCATATGTACCGAATGGAAAGAATTTTGGTCTATCGATACTCTAAAAGTTAAGAAATTATTACGAGATCCTTTAATATTTGATGGCCGCAATATATATTCTCCGCATATCATGAAGTCGCAAGGCATAACCTATATTGGCATTGGTATTAATAATCTTGACCCATTGTAATTGTTAAGATACAATTTGTTCAGGGGTTGAACATATGTGGATATTGGCTCAAACTAAGTCTAAATGCGAGAAGACTGCTGAATTAAATATTAAAAACCAAGGTTTTGGGGTATTTCTTCCTACTATCCGTCGTAAGAAATATACTAATTCATCATGGGTTAATACCACTGAGATGTTGTTCCCTGGATACATCTTCATTAATATTGAAGATAATGAGGATAAAATTGGTTCACTTAACTACACTATAGGCATAATGAAGGTCCTCATAGACCAGGCATCAGGACGCCCACATATTCTAAAGCAATCATTAATTGATGACATAAATATCAATAATATCAATAAGATATCACGTGGTTCTAAAGTTAATATCACTAAAGGTACTTCAGTGCTTTCAGGTATTTTCCTTGAGAAAAAGGGCTCTAAAAGAGCTGCGATCCTCATAGAGATGTTAAATAATACACGCGAAGTACTAGTTGATTATACAGATATTCAACCTGTTTATTACTGATACTTGAATTTACTCAATTAATTATATAATATGTTCATAGGATGAACACATCCAGCGGTAGCCTGCCTGTCTAATAATAACCAATGAGTAATATATCAGTAATAATGCCATTCTTTAACGAAGAAGATACGCTTCGTTTCACACTGGATGCTTTGTTAAGACAATCATTGAAAGCTGAAAGAGTTTTAATGATAGACTCAGGGTCTAATGATTCATCTGCGGAAATTATAGAAGAGTATATTAGATTACATAAAAGTATAGAATTATTTCAACCTATGCTAGGAAGTCCCAGCTCATCTATTAACTTTGGCTTGAAACATATAAGGACTAAATATGTTGCTTATGTTGACTGTGGTCTCGAGATACCAAAGAACTGGCTGGAAAGTCAGCATAAATTAATAACTAATAATAATCTCATAGTTTCAACTCAAATTTACACAGTTGGTATCAGTTCTTTAGATAAATCATTAATAGCTCATACATATGGTTATAACAATAAGACAACATGCCTTCCTGGCTCTTTAATGGACACCTCAATATTTAAAATGATTGGTATTTTTGAAGAAAACGTAAGGGCTGGCTATGATGTAGATTTTATAAATCGAATAAATAATAATGGAATTGAGCGAATAATTAATAACAAGATACATTTAAAATATATAGGCACAAATTATGCTAAAAACTATATTGAGGCCTCGAAAAAAGTATTTAATTATTCATTGTCTGGTTGGAATACGAAGGGAGACTATAAACCATATAGCTATATATTTTTTTTAATAATGATATTAATTTCTATCATGCTAAATTTTTTCATTGAATTAAGTCTCTTCTATATTATAGTACGAGGATATTTTATCCCATTTATGAAGTCTGAAAATTTATTTAAAGAGAATAATATTTCTTTTTATTTAATGCTGCCAATAAGTGCAATAGTTTTTGATATTTCTAGATCTTTAGGATATATAGCAAGCATCAGAAACTTAGTTGAATATGGAAAATAAATCATGTCTAGCATCAAAATAGTCAAAAATAATAAATTTACCAGAGGACCTAGTATAAGTGAGTAATCAGTCAGATAAAAATCAAGATAATAATATACATATGCTCAGATATTTAGAGCAAAAACAAGAGGTAAGTCAAAGAGATATTGCTCAACATTTAGGAATTAGTCTTGGTAAAGTTAATTATATACTTAATGCCTTTGTTGAAAAGGGTATTGTTAAGGCAAAAAATTTTAAAAATAATAAAAATAAGCGTGCATATGCTTATTTTTTAACATCAGAAGGAATTAAGGAAAAAGCAAAAATGACCATAGGATTTTTCAAAAGGAAAAATGATGAATATGATAAACTAAAAAGAGAGCTAGTGATGCTAGAGAAGGAAGTAGAGGCTTCTAAAGCTACTTTATCAAAAACAAATGAAGAATAAATCTAATATAATTAAGCACTTATATAAAATGATCCTAAAGTCTATAGATGTAAAAAGATCAGATTATCAGGTTCATGAGCCAATTATTCCAGCATCTGCAGAAACTCATATGCAGAAATGCATTAAATCAAACTATGTTTCTAGTCTTGGCATCTATATAGAAAAGTTTGAGATGAAGTTAAGAGAAATTACAGGTTCAAAATATATTTTATTAACTAATAGTGGAACAGCCGCTTTATTTATGTCATTAAAACAAATGGAAGTAAAAGAATCTGAAGTTCTAATGCCTAGTATGACATTTGCCGCAACTTCAAATGCAGTTATATATAACGATGCAATACCTCATTATCTAGATAGTATGACAAAAAATCCCTGTATTGATATTGATAAGCTAGCCGAGTACCTATCTAAAACATGTGTTATGCGAGGAAATATTTGCTATAACAAAAAGACCAAGAGGATTATCAAGGTAATGATTGTAGTACATCCATTTGGATATACAGTAGATATGAGTAAACTAACGAAGTTATGTAATAAGTATCATATAAAACTATTAGAAGATGCTGCAGGTGCCTTAGGTTCATATTATAAAAATCAGCATGTTGGGACATTTGCAGACTTTGGAATATTAAGCTTTAATGGAAATAAAATTGTTACGACAGGAATGGGTGGTGCACTTTTGATGAAAAACTATAAAGATTATAAAACGATTAAGCACTTAATAAGTACTGCTAGGTTAAAACATTCTTATGAAATATCTCATGATAAAGTCGGTTATAATTTAAGAATGTCTAATATAAATGCTGCATTAGGATATGCTCAACTTCTATCATTTAAAAATACTTTGAAAAAAAAGAAGCAGTTATATAAAAAATATTCCTCAAATATAAGTACAACAGAATTATGTGATTTAATTAAAGAAGAAATTTATTCAAAACAAAATAATTGGGTTAATAATCTCCTGATCAAGGAAGAATATATCAATATGAGAAGCGATATATTTGACTATCTCCATTCTCATGGAATAAAATGTAGAGCAACATGGAAACCACAACATTTATTAAAAATGAATGTAAATTATCCTAAAATGAAGATGGATAACTGTGTTAAATTATGGAAATTAATGATTAGTCTACCTAGTAGTTACATATAATATGAAAAATATTAATTTTAAGAACAAAAATATATTGATCACAGGAGCCGATGGATTTATTGGTTCTCACCTAGTAGAGAGTTTATCTAGATATGATTGCAATATTACAGCAATGGCCATGTATAATTCTTTTAATATGTGGGGATGGCTTGAAAACATAGATCCATATATTAAAAAAAATATTAATATAATTAGCGGAGATATAAGAGATTATAAGTTTGTTAAAAATTCCCTAAAAGGTTCTGATATTATTTTTCATCTAGCTTCATTAATTGCAATACCATACTCTTATCATTCACCAAACTCATATCTTCAAACTAATATCCAGGGGACGCTCAATGTATTAGAGGCATCGTTAGATAATAATATTGAAAAGATTATTCATACATCTACCAGCGAAGTCTATGGTGATACCAAGATAATTCCAATTAGCGAACAAACACCTATAATATCAAAATCTCCATATTCAGCTACTAAAATAGCTGCTGATCAGTTAGCTTATTCTTATTATAGTAGTTTTGATTTACCTGTTTCAATCATAAGACCCTTTAACACATATGGACCTAGACAATCTAGTAGAGCCATAATCCCAACTATCATCACTCAGATTCTTTCTGGTAGAAAGTCTATTAAACTTGGCTCTTTATACCCAACTAGAGATTTTTCGTATATTAATGATACTGTTAATGGTTTTATAAAAGTTGGAGAGTCAAATAAAAGTTTGGGCGAAGTTATAAATATAGGAGCAGGTTATGAAATCTCTATTAAAGACCTTTGCTCGTTAATTGAAGAAATCACAAAAACTAAAATTAAGATTTTATCTGATAAAAAACGCATTAGACCAGAATCTGGAGAAGTATATAGATTGAAAGCTGATAATAGAAAGGCTAGAAAATTATTAGGTTGGAAGCCGCTATATTCTGGTAAAGCAGGTTTAAAAAAAGGTTTAAAGGAAACAGTAGATTGGTTTAGCGAGCCTATGAATATCAATAGTTACAAATCTAATCTTTATAATATATAAGAGATATAACCCTGTGAAATCCTATAAACGTAAAATATGTGTGATTAGTTCGAGTAGAGCAGATTATAGTCATTTATATCCACTAATTAAAATCATAGATAAAAGCTCTTTATTGCAGCTCGAGCTCGTAGTTACCGGTATGCATTTAATAAAAAAATATGGTAATACTTTAAATGAAATTAAAAAAGATGGTTTTAAGATTAAAGGGAAAATTGATGTTAGTCAAAAAGCTTCTACTAGCCATGATATTATTAAATCCATGTCAACTCAGATGGTAAATGCATATAAAGTCTTGTTAAAAGTAAGTCCAGATATAATGGTAGTATTAGGTGATAGGTACGACATACATTCAATTGTAACTTGCGCAAATGTACTCAATATACCAGTAGCACACTTTCACGGTGGTGAGATAACAGTAGGCGCTATGGATGACAACTTTAGACATAGTGTCACAAAGATGTCACATTTACACTTTACTGCTGATAATATATTTAGAAAACGTGTTATACAGATGGGAGAAAACAAAAAGAATGTTTTTAATATTGGTTCATTAGGAAATCTAGGAATTATTAAAAATGAGTTATATAAAAAAGATTATTTAGATAAATATTTTAATCTTAATAAGCATAAATACATATTAGTATCCATACATCCAGAGACTATCAATGAAAATAATAAAGATTTAATAGATAACATATTAAAAAAACTTGATAGTCTTGATGATACGAATATTATTTTTACAAGTCCTAATTCTGATACAGGGTCAGACTATATTCAAAAAAAGATCCACATGTATGTTAAAAAGAATTCTCATTCAAGATTTATTGAATCTGCTGGAAGAAAATTATATTTAAGTCTTTTAAAGAATGCATGGTGTATCATTGGTAACTCATCATCCTGTTTGATAGAGGCTCCATATCTCAATACTCCTACTATTTTAGTTGGTAATAGACAAACTGGAAGGCCAATTAGTAGTAGTGTTTTAGTAAGCAATCATAATTATAATTCGATAATGAAAGCATTTAAAAAGCTCAAAGATAAAAGATTTATTAATAACATGACAAAAGATATCAAGTATCAACCTAAAAAATCACTCCAGAAGATAGTAAATATTCTCTCTACAACCGATACATCTAGAATCCTGCAAAAGGGTTTTGCTGATTTATGAAAAATTTAACTAAAAAGGTATACATTATTGCCGAAATCGGAGTTAATCATAATGGTAGTCTTTCTGTTGCAAAAAAACTAATTAAGGCAGCTAAGAAATCTGGAGCAGATGCAGTTAAATTTCAGACATATAATAGCAATTTATTAGTAACACCATTAACTAAAAAAGCAGAATATCAAAAACATCATGACAAGAATGATAGTCAATTGATGATGTTAAAAAAATATGAGTTATCAGAATCTGCTCATAAATCACTCTTGAATTATTCCGATAAAATCGGGATCGACTTTATTTCAACTCCTTTTGATATAAGGAGTCTTGAATTCTTAGTGACAGATTTAAAGCTAAAGACTATTAAAATATCTTCAACAGATACAACAAATATACCTTTTTTACTCGAAGCTGGATCAACTCAAGTAAATATACTACTATCTTCAGGGATGTCAGATTTAAATGATATTATTATCGCTTTATCTGCATTATGTTATGGAAATAAATTTAAAAATAGTAAATCTAAATATAATTTTAATCCAATAAAACATAAAAATTTTTACAAATTAAGCTATAAATACTTACTTTCAAAAATAAAGTTATTCCATTGTACGTCAGAATACCCAGCTCCAGGCAATGAATTAAATTTAAATGTTTTAGAAACCTATACTAGTCTATTTAAAATCCCAGTTGGATATTCAGATCACTCCAACGATTTAATTACCCCGATAGTTGCAGTTGCAAAAGGTGCGAGTATATTAGAGGCTCATATTACGCTTGATAAATACGATAATGGCCCAGATCATAAAGCCTCGCTTGAACCAGATGAATTTAAAAGATATATAGAAAATGTCAGAAACACTAGTATAATGCTTGGAAGCAGTATTAAAAAAGTCACAAGATCAGAAAAGAAAAATATAAAGCCTGTAAGAAAAAGTTTAGTCCTATCAGTAGATATGAAAAAAGGACAAACAATAACCATTAATAACATTGACACAAAAAGACCTGGAAGTGGAATTGAGCCAAAAGATTTTTACAAATATATTGGTAAAAAGATTAATAAGAATCTTAGCGCTAACCATATTTTGAAAAAAAGAGACTTTATATGAATATAAATAATCGACTAATTACTAATACTATAAGCTCTAATGCGACTATTAAAGATGCAGTTAAATTATTAGAAGAATGTAAAATAAAAGTAATTGTAGTTTTAGCAGATGATAATACAGTATTAGGCACTATCACAGATGGAGATATCAGAAGGGGATTATTGCAAAGTATTTCATTATCAAGTGATTGCATTTCTATTATGAATAATAAACCAAGATGTGCTTTAGATAGTGATTCTAAGCTAATAAATAAGCTACTAACAAAAGAGAAAATCTCTGTTGTAATAGTAGATAAAGATAATAAATTTATTTCAATTGAATCGTCCATTAGAGCTAATAAAACAAAATATTACAATAATACCGTTGTTATCATGGCTGGTGGGGAGGGGAAAAGAATGATGCCTTTGACTGTATCTACACCAAAACCATTACTATATATTAAAGACAAGCCGATCTTGCATAAAATTATAGACACTCTATCAGCACATGGATTCAGTAATATTGTTATCTCGGTTAGATATAGAGCAAACGATATAAAAAAATACTTCGAGGATGGTAAAAAATTTAATGTAAATATCAAATATATAGAAGAAGATGAGCCGCTCGGTACAGCCGGATCTTTATCGTTGCTGGACAAAAAAGATGATGAGCCAATTATTGTTATGAATGGAGATTTGTTAACATCTATTAATTATGAACAACTTTTAGAATTTCATAAAAAATCAAAAAAAGACATCACGTTGTGTACAGTTAATTATGATATTTTAATTCCTTTTGGAACCATAAGTCTTGATAATCAAGTATTATCTAGAATAGAGGAGAAACCACTCAAGAGTTTTTTAATTAATGCTGGAATCTATATAGTTGAGCAAAAAACAATTAATTCAATGGAGAAAGGTAAGGCGGTTGATATGACAAGTCTCATTGATGGTTGCCTAAAAAATAAATCTGTAGCAGTATTCCCATTACATGAGCACTGGCTGGATGTAGGTAATCCAGAAAATTTAAAAAAAGCACAAGAAGTAGAGTAATTATTAAAAAAAAATATAAAAATATAGCATTTATTTTTGCTCGCGGTGGCTCGAAAGGCATCAAAGATAAGAATATTTATCTTCTGAATAACAAACCATTAATCGCATATACAATTGAAGCTGCACAAGAAAGTAATATTTTTGATGATATCGTTGTATCCACTGATAGTAAGAAAATTGCTTCAGTAGCAGAGTCATATGGAATTAAGGTTGATTCCTTAAGACCTAAAAAACTAGCTGAAGATATTTCTCCTGAAATTTTAAGTTGGAAATATGAAATTTCTAGATATCAGAAAAAAAAATCTTTCGATAGATTCTTTTGCCTTCCATGCACAAGTCCATTGAGAAATAAAGATGACATAATTAATATGAGTAAGTTTTTTAATAATAATAAATATGATCTTGTTTTGGGAATTACAGAGTCTTCAAAATCTCCTTTATTCAATATGGTTCAAAAAGACAATAGTAATAGATTGAGAAGAATATTAAAGTCAGATCAATCCATTAATCGAAGACAGGAGTCACCTCAGTATTATGATATAGCTCCAGCTTGTTATATAACAACACCCCAGTATGTGATTGATGTCGAATCATATTTTGATGGATCTGTGGGTGGCTTTGAAATTCCAAAAGAAAGAAGTATAGATATTGATACAATTTTTGATATGAATATTGCAAGCTATCTAATTAAAAATAATGATAAAAATAGGAAATAGGATCTATCAAAGTAAATTAATATGTTCCAGAAATATCTCATGACAGGATCATCAGATTTTAATGGTTCTTCTCTATGTTCTTTATTGATAATGTATATATCATTACTTGAAATGATCAGTAAAAGATATTAAAAATTTAGTAATTTAGATGAATAACTGTATAATTGAGAAAGTAAAGTATAGATAAATATGATAGATAAAAATATAAATAATTTCATCGATACCGTTGTAGAAAGAAAAACTATAATATTAAGTATTATACTTTTCTCTATATTGTCTTCCCTTGTATATGCATTTAGCGCGACAAATTTATATAAAACTTCTATATATATAATACCACCACAGGCAAAAGATATTAATGCTTTAAATATAAAGGACAAAGATGGTAATAAATTGACTGCAGATGAGCAGATAACACCGCATGATGTTTATACATTTTTTATGGTAAATGCTCAGTCAAGAAAGTATCAAAGAGATTTCTTTTTTAGAAATGAATTATTTAATAAATTTCATAGTGATAAATCTGAACAAGCATTTAAAGACTTTCACAAAAATATGTCTTTTACAATACAATCAAAAGTATTATCCAGAGATGTAAGATATGAAAACTTTTTAACAGTAAGTTTTATTTATCATGATTCAGTTGAAGCTGCAAAAATCCTAAATCTATATATTGATACAGTGATAAAAAAAACCTCAAAAGAATTAGTTAATGCAGTTAATCAGTTATTACAAAATAAACGTGCATCGCTACAAGGAGAGGTTGCATCAAAAATTAATCTCGCAAGACGTATAACACAAGACAGGATAGTTCAATTAGAAGAAGCTCTTAAAATTGCTCAAAAATTGAATATTGTAGAAATGCAACTTAATGCTTCAAATCAACAAAGTGTTATAATTAGCGAAGAAAATCTTCTTAATAATAATCCATTATACTTATATGGTAGTAGAGCCTTAGCTATTGAAATCGAAACTTTATCTGAAAGAATTTCAGAAGAATCATTTGTTCCTGGGTTGAGAGCTCTTCAACAACAAGCAGATGCACTTGATATAATTAAAGTTCAAGCTGATGCGGTTCAATCTGCTCAAATTGATCAAAAAGCACTTCCTACAACTGATAGACATAGCCCGAAGAGAAAATTAATAGTATTTCTAGGAACCATATTTGGAATATTTGTTGCACTACTATATATTTTTATAACTACTACAGTTTATAGAAGAAAAACATAACATAACAATTTCTTTGTTTGTTATCCACCTGAACATGAATCTACTCGATAGAAATCCTATAACTAGATTAAAGAATATCTTGAATCCAAAAGATATAAGGTCTATGTATGGAATATTTTTCATATTACTATTGTCTGCAATTTTTGAGACAGTTGGTATTGCATCTATAATTCCATTTATCACTATTATTTCTGATCCAGATTATTCAATTAGTAATCAATATATTTTAATGATTATAAGTTATTTAGATTTAAGCTTGAAAGAATCGAAAGTATTAATAGGTGTCTCAATTCTATTCCTTTTTGTATTCATCAATTTGTTTAATATATTTTCTTTATATAAAACACTTTATTTTATTGCTAAAGTTGACTCCGAACTTCCTTCAAAAATTTTAAAAGATTATTTATACAGACCTTATTCTTCCTTTGTTAATTCATCTCCTAGCTCTTTAACAAAGCATATTCTAGATGATGCATCATCATTTGGAGCTACAATCATATATCCTATGATACAAATAATATCTAAATCAGTAATTATATTATTCATATCGATATTATTAATTATAGTTGATTATAAAGTATTTATGAGTTCATTTTTTATACTCACAATAATATATATTTTAATGTATAAAAAATTTAGAGGTATTGCAAAAAAAGGTGGAGAAGAGAGAGTTATTCTTAACGATGAAAGATTTAAAATTACTCGAGATGCATTTAACTCACTAAAAGAAGTTAAGTTTTACTCATTAGAAAAATATTATGTTAATAACTTTTCTAAAGCAGCAACTGGTTTTGCAAATGTTAATGCAAAAGTTTCTTTTTTATCAACTATTCCTAGATATATAATAGAAACCATAATGTTTGGGATCTTATTTATCTCTATATTATATTTAATATATATAGAGAGCCCTTTAACAATTCATTTACCGTTAATTGGGGTGTTTATACTTGCTGCATATAGAGCAATACCAATGCTCCAAAATGTTTATTCAAATATAAATATATATAAGCTTTATTATCCTGTTTTTAAAATTATAGAAGATATTTTTCTTGACCAAGAAATTCTTAGAACAGATCCGAAATCATCATCTTTTAATTATGATATACATAATGATATAACCTTCAATAATATTTCATTTAGTTATTCAGATGATAAGAAATTATTAAATGATTTAAGTTTTAAAATTATGGCAAATAGTATGACTTCTATCATAGGTGCGACAGGTTCTGGAAAAACAACTATAATTGATATATTACTTGGATTTTATCAACCTAATTCTGGTAATTTAATGATTGATGGAATTAAACTAACTAATGAAAATAGAAAAAATTTTAACAAATATATTGGTTATGTGCCTCAAGTAGTAAATTTACAAGAAAACTCAATATCAATGAATATTGCTCTTGGCATGGAAAAAGAACATATAAACATCGAATGGCTCAATAAAATTATTCAAATTCTTGATTTATCTGATTTAGTAAAAAGTCATCCTGATGGATTAAATACCAATATTGGAGATAGAGGCATAAAGCTTAGCGGTGGACAGAGACAAAGATTGGGTATTGCAAGAGCACTATACCTTAATCCAAAAATTTTAGTATTAGACGAGTCAACAAATGAATTAGACAGCAAAACTGAAAGCAAAGTATTAAAATCTATACAAAAAGAGTTTAAATCAATTACACTTATAATGATCACTCACCGTCTATCATCCCTAAAATTAGCAGATAATGTACTTCTGCTTAAAAATAATAAAATGCACGATATTGATATGAGCAATATATCTAATACAAAAGATCTTGAAGTAATAATCGATACATATAAATAAATGAATCCTAGAGTCACACTTCAGCCTACTTTTAGTTACAGTATATCTATTAAATCTTTACTAGAGAATAATGATGATGATAAAGCATATGTAGTTAACTCTGCCAGAAGTTCACTTTGGATTGCATTAAACTCTCTACTAAAAGATAAAAATAAAATAAAAAAGATATTATTACCAGATTTAATCTGTTCAGAAATTATTCCTATTATCGAACAATTTAAATTGCCAATAGTATTTTATAGTATAAATGATCAACTTAACCCAGATATTAATTTCATTGAGCAGAATATTAAAAATGATTTATCAATTATCCTAGTTATAAACTATTTCGGGAATCCTTCTAATTGGAAAGATTTAATAGAGCTTAGAAATTCTCATGATTGTATAATTATTGAAGATAATGCTCACTCACTCTATGGTAGTTTTGATAATAATAGTTTTGGGAATCTAGGCGATATTTCTTTTAATAGTTTGAGAAAAGTATTACCTGTCCTAAGTGGATCAGTTTTAAAGATAAATAGTGCACTTAAAATTGCGACTAACTTACCTAACAGATTCTTAAATTTTTCTGAATTTAGATATTCACTGAGATCATTAAATCCTTATAAAAAAAGATTTAAACTTAGAGCTAATGAAGATGTTAGTCTAACCACATACGATATAATACAGTCAGTAGATTATTTTTCATATAAAATTTATTTATCGCAGAAAAATAATAAAGACATTATATGTAATCAGAGACGTTCTAATTATAATTTTTGGTCAAATTTTTTAAAAGAATCAGACTTGGAGTTCATTAATCTAGACTCTAGTAGTTGTCCATATGCTATGCCATGTTTGTTTGATGATAAGAGAGTATATAAAAAATGGGTTAACTGGGGAATTAAAAATAATATTGCCTTAATAAAATGGCCATCTCTTCCGACTCTTAGTTCTTTTAAACTTAAAAATAATCGCTTAAAAAATATTTTATTATTTCCTGTTAATCATATGCATAATATGAATGATATAAATCTATCGAATGTTAAAGATTAAAGATATCATCAAAAATTCTGTTGGATATTTTTATTATCATGCTTACAAAAAGTTTCTAAGCATGGGGAATAGGTGTCTTATCTATCATGCGTTTGGAGCGCAGTTAAAACATGATACTTATGGGATCAGCATCAATATTAAAAAATTTGAAGAACATATAAAATATTTACATAATAATTATCAATTAACGGAAGTAAGCGACTTCTCAAAAAATAGACTCTCTATTTCTTTATCTATTGATGACGGATACAAGGATACGCTAAAAGCCATTAATATATTAGATAAATATAAAATTCCATTTAGCTTGTTTATTACAACAACAAAGTTAGATGAACCTGGATATCTTTCAACACAAGATATAATTGATATTTCTAAAATAGATTATGCAAATGTTGGTACTCATGGGCTAAATCATATTAAACTGGCTACTATAAGCTATAATGAACAAAGGGTAGAATTAGCTGAGAGTAAAAGAATTCTAGAAAAGATTATTAAAAAAGATATTATATCTACGAGTTATCCTCATGGGTCATATAATGATGATACTTTGAAAATTATATATGAACTAGGGTATAAGTGGGCAGCATGCAGTAAAAAAGGATTTAATAATATATTAACAGATAAGAGATTACTTAAAAGATCTGAGATAATAGCAAGTGATACTATCAAAAGTTTAGAAAAAAAAATTAAAGGTCATTATGATTACTATTAAAAATTATAATTTTGATTATTTTAGATATCTTTTTATTACTTCTGGAATTATCCTTTTTGGAATACTTCTTAAAGTATTTGATAAGAGACCATACGTCTTGATTGAAACAGCACTCTTAACTTTTGGTCTTTTATTTGCGCTTATATATTTATCTGATAATAAAAAAGAATTAATTGGAACTTCTAAAATATTTTTATTATTTCTTATATATTTATTTATTTTTAACTTATCTATGGTCTTTTTAAGACCCTTCGAAGTAGATGTTACATTCTTTGATGCACTATTTTTCTCAATTCAAGAATTTAGATTATCTACCTTAGGTTATTTTTTGCCATTATTATTTCTTCCAATTGCCTTTTATGAGAGAGATAAAGTGGTAACTATTTTCATCACTTTAGCAAAAATTGCAATTGCATATACAATATTTGAGCAGGTTGTTTCAATGATAGGATTTCGAACATTTTTTGAGTCCCTCTATTATAATAGTGGAGTAGTAACTAGTAATCAGATAGGAGTTAAGAGTTTTGGAATATATAGAATATGGGGGCTAATCGGTTCACCTCAAATTCTAGGTGTATTTCATATTATGACTTTAGCTTTAATGCTTCATTCAAAAGAATATATATGGGCTTTTTTAAGTGGGCTATGTATTTTTTTATCAACATCTAAGACTGCTATTCTTATTTTAATACTACTTCTTTTTTTATACTTATTAGTTAATAGAAGATATCTGTTATTCATTCTGACTAGTATGTTGGTTTTTCTTATAGGTTTTACTCTCTATAGTATAAGCGAACATATGGTTGCAACCATGTCTACTGATTATCCTCATATTCAGAAATTTGTGCAATCTATCCAAGGTTATTTCTATATCATGATTAATGAGATAGACATAAATCATGAAATAGAGGTTCGTTATGTGAATGAAACTGGCGCCTTAATGAAAATATATGAGTATTTTCGATTAAACCCTCTTGAACTATTCTTTGGAAAGGGCATAACATATTCATTTATGACAACCACGACATTGAGTCAGTCTGTTTTTGCAGAACCTGATACTAGAATAAATGATCTTTTTTATTTAGGATTATCATCTGACTTTTATATACTTACATTCTTTGAGCAATATGGAATATTTGGTACATTATTCTTATTAATAATTTATTTAGCATATCCAATGATTCTTTTATTTAAACGTCATTCTTATATATTATATATTCCAATAACATTTTTTCTTGCTACATTTCATTATCCGCCACAAATATCAAAAATAATAATGCTATTTCTAGCTTTTTCAATATGGATGATTTATCTAAGATCAGACAAATCAAATGATAAAATAATGACTAACAAGTACCAATGGCTTAAATAATGAAGTATTATTGGACGATGAGAGATTTATTAATAAAATTACCTAGAAGTATTAAACGTTTAATCCTGGTGATCGCTGATGTTGTTGCGATATCTTTAGTTTTTTGGATATCTCTAATGATCAGATCTGGAGATCTTTTCTGGCCTAACGAAACATATTTACTCACAAATGCTAGTCCTGAGACTTTCTTGATGACTATCTCTGTTCTAATAGCAATTACAATACCAATCTTTATGTATATGAGATTATATAGATCAATAATAAGATATATTTCTTTAGAGACATATGTAAAAATAGTTAAGGCAACTGCTCTAGCTTCCTTTCTAGCTGCTATAATTATAAGCTATTATCACTTTCCTATACCGAAGTCATCATTATTAATTTATTTTGTACTTTTAACTGGAACAATGTATTTTACTAGATTTGTAGCTAAAAGTTATTTATTAAACTCCAGGTTTGATAATCAAAGAAACATACTTATATATGGCATCAATGATAGTTCTAGAAAAGTTAGTGACATTTTAAAAAATACGAATGATTTTAATATATCAGGATTTATATCAAGTGATAAAAAATTACACAAAACTAATATAGGTGAAATCCCTGTATTTATGTTATCTAATCTTAAGAAAGTGATTGAGAGATTAAATATTGATGAGATTTTAGTAATACCTGAAAGACCAAGTTCAATAAAAGAATTTATATCATCGGAGTTGGATCATTATCATCCTATTTTAAGAAAAATTCCTGATTTAAATAAAATCGTCAAAGGTATGATTACTGCACAAGATATTCAGAAAATTGAGATAGAAGACTTACTCGGAAGAGAGGCAGTAAAGCCAGACCCTTATCTCCTTAAGTCATGCATCGATAAAAAAGAAGTATTGGTCACTGGATGCGGCGGGTCAATAGGATCTGAGCTTACAAAACAAATAATATTATTAAATCCAAAATCCTTGATATTAGTTGAACAGTCTGAATTTTTCTTATATGAAATAATGCAGGAAATATCTGAGATTAAGAAAAAACATGATCTTAAAATTCCTGTTTTCTCATATCAGGGATCTGTTGGAGACAAAGAATTTATGGCATCAGTTTTTGAAACAAATAATATCGATACTGTATATCATGCTGCAGCCAATAAACATGTTCCTTTAGTTGAGCAAAACCCTGTAGCGGCTATAAAAACAAATATTTTAGGAACACACGATTTGGCGGTGATGTCTTATAAAAATAATGTTGCAAATTTTGTATTAATATCTAGCGATAAAGCTGTAAGACCTACTAACATAATGGGAGCAACTAAAAGATTTGCAGAGATTATACTGCAATCTTTACAGGATTTAGTTAACGCCTTACCCTCAAATGTATGTCAAACAAAATTCTGTATGGTTAGATTTGGTAATGTATTGGATACTTCTGGATCTGTTGTACCACTATTTAGAAAACAGATAAAACAAGGTGGTCCAGTCACCGTAACAGATGCAAAGGTAATAAGATATTTCATGACCATAGAGGAGGCATCTGAGCTTGTAATACAAGCTGGGTCACTAAGTAAGGGCGGAGATGTCTTTGTTTTAGAAATGGGAAGTCCAGTAAATATACTAAGCCTAGCAAAGAAGATGATAGAATTATCAGGTTATGAAATTAAAGATAAAAATAACATGCTTGGTGATATTGAAATTGAAATAACTGGTCTCCGTGAAGGTGAAAAACTATATGAAGAGTTATTAATTGGTGATAACGTGAAAAAAACAATTCATACGCATATTATGTCGGCTGTTGAAGAAAAATTAAGCTATGATGAGGTTTTGAGTCTAATTGATAAATTTAGATTAATTAGTTCAAAAACTAATAAGTCTGATATTAAAAAATTACTTCAAGACTCTATAGGCTCTTCTTTTATACCAAAAGATAACGTTGTAGATATACAAAAATAGAAATATTTATAATAAAAAATTGAAACCAACGACCGCAATAATTATAACGTCGATAAATGATACTAATTTAACTATTAATTACGATAGTAAAGATAAGATTGCATTAGATTATTCAATTATTCTTAATTCAACAGATAATTCTATTGAGTACTTTTTTAGAAACAATCCTCTAGAATTGTCAAACATCCCTGCGTTACTCGCAAAATCATGGTATAGAAACTCAGATAATATTGATGACCATAATAATAAATATTCTATTGGATTAGTATTAGAAAAAAGAATATGTTATATGATTTCTAATATTATTAAATTTTATTACTCTTTTTTATACTTAACTAAAAAATATAAGAAGATAGAGATTCCTAAGAATCATCCTAGCATCCTTAATGAAGTAATTAATATATTCAAGGAACAGATTATACTTATTGATCCTCAAGAATATAGTCTTGATTTATCTATTTCAATTGAAAAAAGATGTCTTATTAAGAAAGTGAAGATTAATAAACTTAGTAAGTATTTTAGATTTATACAAAAACCTTTTATTCAATTACTTAAAAATAAAACAATGATATTTCCTGACTGGACATATAGTCATCAGAAAAATAATAACTATTTATATCAAAATAAATTAAATATATTTAACTCTTTTTATTATAAGGAAACTTATAATCCTATAAGTAAAAATCAAACTCCAGTAATTAATATTGATGCTATGAGAGATATTCTTTCAGAGGCTAAAACTAATGATATAGATTCAAATAATCTCATAACTCTTATTATCAAGATTATTCATGAAGAATATAGAAGTTCAATTAATGCTATAGAGCATCAATACAATACTATGTCAGAACTGATCAATTATTATAAACCTACTAAAGTTATAGTCCCGGATGATGCGCAGTATCCTTGGTTTAATATGTTAATGCAGATTACTGCTAGACTTAAAATAGAGACAATAACAGTAGTAGATGGCTATCCTATGTATTTAGATATTGACCATGTAAAAATTAAAGAAGATGGTATAAATACTTTAGTTGACACATATGCAACCATGGGGACATTAAATCATGATATGCATGGAAAAGCATATCCAGGATTTAAGCGCTTACTCATTTGCCCGCCAATATTGTCACATTTAACTAATATTAAGAAGCAAAAAACAAAGTATGATTTTCTGATAATGATGCCAATGCCAAATCTATTAAACCCTGATAGTAGATGGGATATGAGATATAAATATATTATTGACATAATTAATTGTCTAATTTCAAAAGGCAGGCCAAAAATAGCCATTAAAATTAAACCTGGAACAGATCTAAGCGACACAGGATTTTTAAAAAAATATTTTATAAAAAATAATCTCAATGATATAGACTTTCTTAAAGGAAAAGGTGCGCAAGCTATATCAAGGTCCAAAAATATAATAGGTCAGCTCAGTACATCCACTTATGAGTCATTAATCATAGGAAAACCATACTATATATACGAGCCCTTAGATTGTGCGCTTGCAAATTTCACAATATCAAACTCAATTGTCGATAGATGCTATATTGCTAGAAGAATAGAGGACTTATCAGATAATATTTTGAATAAAAATAATGTTAACATATCTACTGAGAAACTAGTGGATGGACCAAAAATGTCTGAAAGGATCATATAAATGGATTTAAAAAAGATTAAGAGAGATATAACTGCTGTTATCTTGTGTGGTGGTCAAGGCCAAAGACTCAGACCTATAACCAAAGATTTGCCTAAGCCCTTAATTATGATAAAAAACAAACCAATTCTTTATTATATTATAGAGCACTTAAAAAAATATGGAGTTTCTAGATATGTAATTGCTACCGGATATAAATCAGAAAAAATTCAAGAATATATGATGGCAGAATTTAGTGATCTAAATTATAAAATAGTTGATTCTGGTGATACAGATATCCTTACAAGAGTAAAAAAGTGTATGGAATATATCAATGGTGACATCATATTAAATTATGGTGACACAATATCTGATATTGATATCAATAAGTTTATTAACTTCCATGGCATGCATGAAAAAAATATTACAATTTCATCGTATCCAATATCAATACCATTCGGTGTGATGACTATCGATAAAGATGATAATGTGAAAAAGTTTGAAGAAAAACCAGTCTTGAGTGAGGTCATGAATATCGGCTACTATTATATACCTAGTAGTTTTTGTGATTACCTTATGTCGCATGACCATTTATTATCATTAATAGATTCACTTATAAAGGATAATCTTTTAAAATGTTATCAGCATCAGGGGATTCACATTACAATCAATACAATAGCAGAATTGAATAACGCAGAGGATAACATTGAAAAAATATTCTAGTAAAACTTTTTGGAAAAATAAAAACGTGCTAATTACAGGAGTTAATGGCTTCATAGGCTCTAACTTATCAAAGTTGTTATTATCATTAGGCGCTAAAGTTATTGGAATAACAAATGATAAAACTAAAGATAGCTTACTAAATTATTATAAGATTAAAAATGCTATTAATATACATTATATTAATATAAGTGATTATAAAAAATTGGATAATGTAATATCTAAATATAAAATTAATATTTGTATTCATTTGGCAGCACAAGTTGATGTCAATATTGCATCAATTAATCCGTTCGTTACTTTTGAGAGTAATATTAGAGGAACATATAATTTATTAGAAATATTACGTAATCATAAATCAATAAAGTCAGTAGTAGTAGCTTCTTCAGATAAAGCATATGGGCATTATGATGCTAAAAAACTACCATATAAGGAGGATTATGATCTAAGAGCTGAATATCCATATGATGTTTCTAAAGCATCAGGAGATATGATCGCAAAATCTTATGCTTCTGATATGTTCAAGATGCCTGTTATAATAACAAGGTTTACTAATATATATGGCCCAGGACAGTTAAATTTCACTGCTCTTGTTCCCGATTGTATATTATCATGCTTAAATTATAGATCTTTTATACCTAGAAGTGATGGAACAAATAAAAGAGATTTTCTCTATGTGGAAGATGTTTGTGATTTATATTTATGTCTTGCATACAATCTTGCAAAAGATAGTTCCTTGAGAGGAGAAGTCTTTAATGCAGGAACAGGTGTTGGCTATAGAGTTAAAAATATAATTCAACAAATATGCAAGATGTCTAATAATATGGATAACTATCAAAGGATAACTCCAAAATTTAAAGATAAAATATCATTAGGTGAAATTAAAAATCAATTTATGACATACGATAAAATATATAAGTTTTTTAAGTGGAAACCATCGCATTCATTAGAGAAAGGTCTTAAAAAGACAATTACATGGTATACTGAATTCTTAAAAAAATATAATTATAAATCATTTCTGTCAAAAGAGCTAAAATGAAAATCATGATACTTGGGGCAGATGGGTACTTAGGATGGCCAACATCAGTTGACTTGGCATCTAAAAATCATGATCTTCTATTGATTGATAATTTTACAAAAAAGAAGCTTCTTGATAAATACAAAAGGCTCCCACTCGTTAAAAATAAATCTATTCATAAAAGAATTGATAATTTAAAAAACAAAAATATTAAATTTGAAAATATTGATTGCTCAAATTATTCTAAATTTAGCAAAATATTCAAAAAATTCATGCCTGATGCAGTTATTCATTTCGCTGAACTACCATCTGCGCCATATTCAATGTTTGGACATGAAGAGGGGTGGAAAACATTACAGAATAATTTACAAAGCACATTTAACTTAATTAATTGTATTAAAGATTTTAAAAAGGAATGCCATGTTATAAAACTTGGCACGATGGGTGAATATGGAACTCCTAACATTAATATAGAGGAAGGCTGGCTAAATGTTTCACATAAGAAGAGAGCTCAGATGTTCCTATATCCTCGTCAAGCATCTAGCTTGTATCATACGTCTAAGATCATGGATACAGATTTATTATGGTTTTATGTTCGCCTTTATAAACTTAGAGTTACTGACTTAATGCAAGGACCTGTATATGGAATGAAATCTAGTAATAAAATAGAAGATGAAGATTTATATCCAGAATTCACATATGATGACTTATTTGGAACAGTTCTTAATCGCTTTATAGTTCAAGCTGTTGTTGGAATCCCCTTAACAGTATATGGAACAGGAGATCAGATACGAGGATATATTAATCTAATAGATACTGTTAAATGTATAAATATTGCTTTAAAGAATCCAGCTAAGCCAGGCTCATTAGAAATATATAACCAGTTCACAGAACAGTTTTCTGTAAATGAATTAGCATTAAAAGTTAAAGAGGCATTAAAAAAGATAAATATTAATGTAAAAGTTAAAAAAATTAAAAATCCTAGAATAGAAAGCGAAAAACATTATTATAATGCAAATAATAGTAAGATGAAAAATCTTGGATTGAAACCATCTCTGCTGACTAATGATGTTATTATTGATATAGCAATATTTATAAAAAAACATATGAAAAATATTAATAAAAAAATAATCTTACCAAAGACGAGCTGGTAATGAATATACTCATAACAGGTGGCCTTGGATTTATTGGTAGTAACTTAGTGGAATATCTGCTTTCGAAAAAAACTGTTAAAAAGATCATAATTGTTGATAATTTTTCGAAATCATCAACTAAATATTTAGATATGATTACTAAATATAATTTATTTTCTTCTGCAAAAAGCTATAAAAGATCATCCAGTAGAGTTGAGATTATTAGAGCAGATATAAATAATAAAGAATTTGCATTTAAAGTTACAAAAAAAATTGATTATATAGTACATTTAGCGGCAGAATCAGGTGTTGATATATCTATTAGCAAACCTTATGAAAGTTTTCAGACCAATGTGCTTGGCGCTTACAATTATATAGAGGCTTCTAGATTAAATAGTGTAAAAAGATTTATCTTCGCATCTAGTGGAGCAGTTTTTGGCAATTCTAAGCCACCTCTTAAAGAGTCAAATAATAGAGCGCCTATATCACCTTATGGCTCAAGTAAATTAACTATAGAAACTTTCTGTGAAACTTATGGAAATGTTTTTGACATAAATACTACTATATTAAGATTCAGTAATGCTTATGGACCTTATGCATTGCATAAACAAAGTATTATTTCAAAATTTATCACTAACATCCTGACTAATAAGCCTATCATAGTTAATGGCAATGGAAGCATTACAAGAGATTATGTTCATGTATCAGATATTTGTAATGCAATATATAAATCAATTAAAGATAGGAATGGCACTAAAACTTATCATGTTGGTACAGGTAAAGAAACTTCAATCAAACAACTTATAAAAATATTGAAAACCAGATGCTTCGGCTATGATATTAATATTAAGTATGGTCTAGATAGAGTAGGCGATATGAAAAAAAACTATACCTCTATCACTAAAATTAATAAAGATTTGAATTGGACACCAAAGATATCTCTTGTAAAAGGTCTTTCTCTGACATTCAAATGGTTTCTGTCACAAAAATAATGTCGATGTCAATCATATTACCGCCAATAATCACTTTTATAGTAGGTTATATGCTGATCAAATATCCTATATCAATATCAGTTCCAACTGATAGAGGTATGCATAAAAGTAATATTGCATCTTCTGGGGGTATAGCAATATTAGCGGGCATCATCATTTCGTTATTTATAGCTAATGTGCCAGGTTTCAGTGGAGTTGTAGCTTTAATGATTATAACTATAACCATAATTGGTTATATTGATGATAAAAAATCTTTGAAAAAATTATTCCGGTTTGTATCACAAATACTCATCTCAATAGTCATTGTTAGCGAGGCTAAAACTTATTATTACACAGAACTAGATACTGCTTTAGCAATATTCTCAACAATTCTTATAATATATACTATAAATATCTATAATTTTATGGATGGTATTGATCAGCTTGCAATTTCACAAGCGATATTCTTTACAATCAGTAGCGCAATACTTTTTTATCATAGCACGGCTGGTCTTGCTCTAATCTTTATATCTTTTTATCTACTTAATTATAAAAATACAAAAATATTTTTAGGTAATAGTGGGAGTTATTTGCTAGGACTATACATTGCAGGACAGATGATATTGATGCCTCAAGTAGTAATAGATAATGTATTTATTGCGATGTTTATCCTCATGACAACATTTTATGTCGATGCTACATATACGCTTATGAACAGATTTTTTACAAAGTTTTCTACTGATGCAACTATAATTGAATCTATAGAGCATATAACGCAAGCCCATCGCTTACATGCATATCAGAAGCTTGCAATAAAATACGGTTCTCATTCCAAGGTGGTATTCTTAATGATGTTATATAATTATATATGGTGTCTACCATTAGCTTATATTGCTTCTACATACGACTACTTCTTAATACCTATCTTGTTAAGTTATCTGCCTTACATATATTTTTGTTATATAAATGAAGCTGGAAGTTAATCATAAAATACAATGAATAAAGAATATAGATTCTTTTTAAAATATAATTTAAATATTTTAAATATACTTAATACACTTAAGCATATATATTATAAGATTATTCATTTCATAAAAAAAAGAATATCTAGATCAAATTATCCTGATAAGTACTCATCCCTTAAAAAGATAGATTTCATTTCTAATAGAATAGTAAATGTAGCTTCATTAAGCGAGATAAAAAGTAATCTTACTAAAGATGATAGAAAGATAAATCTAGATGTCATTCTAGCAACAAAAACAATTAACATAAGGATTAATAATGATATTTATGAAAAAGAAATCTTTGATGATCCTGAAGATTATGAATCTCTTCATAGATTTCTATGGATAAGATACTATCTATCTAAAAAAGTAATTGATCAAAAAGAAATTGAAAAAATTGAATCTTTGATATTATATTGGTGCAAATCATCATTCAATAATGATGAGAGGCAAAGTGACAAATTAATATGGGAGCCATATACCGTTTCAGAGCGAATTATTAATATAATATTCTTTTATAATAAGATTAACAAAGATATTCCTCTTTTGGTTTCATCACAACTTGATAAAATGGCTAAATATGTAATTAAGAATCTTGAGTTTTATAATTCATCTTATGGCAATCATTTGATTAATAACTTTCGTGGAATTTTATGTTATGCCATTACCTTCAAAAATATTAAACTTATTAATTTGTTTTCAAATCTAATAAATGAATATTTGGATGACTTCATAGAAGATGGTTTTACAAAAGATTTTTCTTCACATTATCAGCTATTGGTTTACTTTTGGATATATGATTTATCAGAACTAGCCAAGATGAATTCACAGCAAGAATTACTAATAATTTTAGACAGATATACAAAGCCATTATGTGACAAAGCTGCATTCTTTTATTCCCAACAATCAAAACACTATAGTTTGTTTGGTGATATTTCCCCAGATTTGCCACCTATGTATTTAATTACTTTGCTTGATAGAGAATATTTCTTCAATAATCTATATTCTGCAAAATATTTATACCAGGATAATCAATATGTGGGATAAAGTTATTTTCTCAAATTGGGAAATAATCTATAGGACATCAAGCAGCTATGTCAACATAGAAAATCATGAACATCAGGATTATCTACACTTTATCGTTAATTATTTAGGCTATCCAGTACTTGTAGATTCAGGGCTAGCTAGTTATATGAAAGATCATATGCATGCTAATGCAAGAAATGCAGAGTATCATAATAGTATTTTAATAGATGGACATCCATATAGTCCAACCAAAGAAAAGATATTCCCTGATGAATATTATGTTACACATAATTCATCAGCAAAAACAAAAACAAAAACTGGTTATAAAGTTATCTTAAAAACATCTGGCTTCAATAGGATAGATAGCGCAATTAACTTTGAGCGTCATCTAATAATAGATGATAAATCACTTATAATCATTGATAATTCAAAATCAGTGCTTGATCATAAAATAGAAAATTTTTTCCACTTTGATAACAATCTACGCTTTTTAAATAATCCAAGATTTTTTAAATTTAATGTAAATGATTCTATGATTGAATTTGTTAATTATGGAGATGAACTATTAAATAGTTCTCTAAATATTTATTCAAAAAAGTATGGCCATACACAAAGAAAAAAAGTTCTGAATAGTATAAATATTATTAATAGCAGTAATCCAATAATTCATAAATTAAATATTACTTAAAATGTGCGGTATAACTGGTCATATAAATTTCTCTTCTAAAAATAAATTGGAAGATGATATATTAAAAGAAATGGTCTCAACCATGATACATCGAGGACCCGATGATATTGGCTTGTACATTCACGATAGCTCACAAATTGGAATGCGTCGATTAAGTATAATAGATGCTAACAATGGAGCACAACCAATTATATCTGATGATAAAATGGTTATCATTATAATGAATGGAGAAATATTTAATTATCAATCATTGAGAAATGATTTATCTAAAAATGGAGAATTATTTAAAACAAATTCAGATACCGAAGTACTTCTGAAGTTATATATTAAATATGGAAAAAAATGTATTGAGATGATTGATGGAATGTTTGCATTTTGTATTATTGACCATCGATCAAATACAGCTTGGTTAGCAAGAGATAGAACAGGCATTAAACCATTATTTTACAGTATCTTTGATCAATCTATTATCTTCGGATCAACACTAGATGCTATTATTAAATCAAAATATGTGGAACCTAAGGTTTCTCAGGAATCGATTGATTTATATTTATTTTTATCATATGTGCCAACCCCTAAGACAATATATCAAAATATTTATAAATTGGAGCCTGGTCATGAAATTAATATAGAGGCAAATAAAATTAGTATACGCAGGTATTGGGATATAAATCTTGTGCGCAAATCTTCAAACGATAGTTATCATGGAACTATCAATAAGTTACTTAAGGATTCAGTAAAGAAACACTCTGTATCAGATCAGCCAGTTGGTACTTTTTTGAGTGGAGGTATCGATAGCTCTGTTATTACTTATATATATAGAAATATATCAACAAAATTTAGATGCTTTACTGCTGATTTTAAAAATAAAGATCAGTCGGATAGTATATATGCCTCTAAAGTCTCTCAATCACTCGGAATTGAACATTCTCGTAAGGATATGTCTAGTATTGATCATCTTGGACTTCTAGATGAGTTAATGCCTTATATAGATGAGCCTATATATGACTCATCAATGCTGCCAACGTATGCATTAGCTAAAATGGCAAAGGATGAGAATATTTCAGTTTTATTGGCTGGCAACGGCGCAGATGAAGTTTTTGCTGGATATAAGAGACATTATGATAGATTTACTAATCTATTACGAGGCAGCTTATCTTGGATGAATATGTCAATTATTAAGATTTTAACATTCATATTTGGTAAGTATTCACATAAAATTTTTCAATTAAAATTTAAATATATTGGATATGCTATTGTTTATTCTGGTAATAATTTGAATATTTTTAAAAATATGGATAACTCTAAACTCATAAATATTGAGGACAATTTGAGGAAATATTTTTTGCGTAATACTAAACCGACAAAACAAGCATTTAAACACAAAATGAAATTGATAGATTTTAACTGTTATCTGTTAGATAACGGGCTAAGTATCCTTGATAAATGCACTATGGCATCTTCGATAGAAGGGAGAGTTCCATATCTTGATCACAAAATATTGGAATATGTTTTTAATGAGAATAATATTATTAGAGAAAAAGAGGATTTTAATGGGTCTAAGCAAGTATTGCGAGATTTTATAAATGATACTGAGATATCCTATCTGACCAAAAGAAATAAACAGGGTTTCAATATGCCCATTGATAATATTTTATCAGAAGAGAGAAATCATAAAATTATTAGAGAAACTATAGAAGCTGCAAAACCAAAGCTTGAAGCGTATATTGATTATCCATTATATTTAAACATGGTCATTGACAACCAATCTATGTATTCTGAGAATATTCTGTCTTTATATGTGTTATCTAAATGGTTGAGCTTAAGAAGTTAGAATGATATCTATAATATGTCCCTGTTTTAATTCAAACAGCACTATAAATGAAGTAGTGGATTCAATTATATCGCAAGTTGGTACAAGATATACATTTGAGATTATCTTTATAGATGATGGCTCTACAGACAATACTGTAAGTTTGATAAAATCTGGCATGAAAAAACTAACCTCAAAAGGTATTATTTCTCGAATATACTTAAGTTCACATAAAGGACCTGGAGCAGCTAGAAATATAGGAATTAAAAAGTCACAGTATGACTATATTGCATTTATTGATTCTGATGATATATGGTATAAAAATAAATTAAGTATATGTCAGGATTTAATATCTAGTCATCCTAGCAACAATATATTTATTCATGATGAAAAATATGTTAGAAATAATAAAAATGCAAGTAGAATCATTAACGGTACTTTCAAACAGCCTCTTTATTCTTCTTTATATATTAGCAACTGTCTATCAACATCAGCAGTTATACTTAAAAAAGAATTGCTGATAAAATATGGAGGTTTTGATGAGCAACTTATGTCTAGTCAAGATTACGATTTATGGTTAAGATTAGCTCCATATCTTATACCATATAAAATTGATAAAGTTTTAGGTGAATATAGAGAGTCAACTAATAGTATAACTGCTAAGTTTTATTTATATCGCGTCTTTGATCAGTTAAAGATTGCCTATAAATATAAAAATTATGTTTCCTATTTGCAATTTTGTTCTAAAATTATAAAAATTATTTTTAGCAAACAGTGGATTTATGGAATCAAAAATATAATCTTAAGAAGAAAATCACATAATTATTAATAATGAAGATAGATGACATTAAAATATTCATTCTTGTGGGTGGATTTGGGACACGCCTAAAGAGCATTGTTAGCAATGTTCCCAAGCCAATGGCACCAATAAACAAAAAACCTTTTTTAGCATATAAGATTGAAATGATACGAAAGCAACTTCCAAAAAATCAAATATATCTTCTAACTCATCATATGTCAGATATAATAGAAGAATTCTTTAAAGATCATGAGAATATTGTAGTAATAAAAGAAGATCAGCCTTTAGGCACTGGCGGATCAATTAAACATGCTATCAATTATCTAAATCTTAAAGATACAGACAGCATTATGTTGATGAATGGTGATACATATATAGAGCCTGATTATATTGATTTTATAAAAAATGCTACCGCAGAAGCTAACATGATGACTAGCATTATTTATGATTGTGGTAGATTTAATACACTAGATATAGAAAACAGTAGAGTGGTCAAATTTAAAAATAAAGAAAAAAATATAAGTAATAGAAGTATTAATATTGGGTGTTATATATTTAATAGTATGAAAATAATCACAAATATTTCCGAGAAAGTCTTTTCGCTAGAAGATAAATTTAGAGAAATAGTTAGATCAATTAATATTAAATCGTATAGCTATGATGGGGTTTTTATCGATATTGGCATGCCCGAAGATTATTTAAAATTAATAAATGAGAAAAATAATGAAAAATAGCAACTTTAGTATAAAGAAAAATAAAAAATTAGAAGATGCTCTTAAATGTATTGAGCTTAATGGTATTGGCTTAATATTTATTGAGGACAGAAAAAAAATTATTGGTGTAGTGACAGATGGAGATATTCGCAGAGCATTGATAAAAAGAAAAAATCTTAGCATGCCATTAAGTACTTTCATGAATAAAGATTTTATTTTTTTAAGAGAGGGCGCTGATACAAGAGAGAATATTTTAAAACTTCTTGATTCAAGAATAAAAGCAATACCTATCTTAGATAGTAAAGATAAATTAGTTAGAGTAGTATCATCAAAAAATATTAACTGGAACGAAAGTACAGGTATTATTTCAAAAGCAAAGTCACCTGTTCGTATTACGTTTGCTGGTGGAGGAACTGATCTTACTGCGTATTTTTATGAATCAAATGGTATAGTGTTTAATGCAACGATCAATAAATTTACTCATGCTGTCTTAGAAAAACGAGCAGATTCAAAAGTTAATATAACATCCCATGATTTAAATAAAATCATTAAAGTTAATAATATATCAGAATTAAAACTAGATGGATCATTAGATCTCATTAAATCTATTATAATCAACCTATCTCCAGACTTTGGTTTTAACCTCTATACCTATAGTGATGTACCACCTGGTTCTGGCTTGGGCGGATCAGCTGTTCTAGCGAGTGCTATTATAGGCGCATTTAATAACTTTAGAGAAGTTAAGCTAGATGTATATGAAATAGTTGAATTAGCATTTCATTCAGAAAGGATCGTATTGGAGCTGAATGGTGGTTGGCAGGATCAATATGCCACAGTATTTGGTGGTTTTAACTATATAGAATTTAATAATACTAGCAATATAGTTAACCCGCTTAGAATTAAAGATGATATAAAAGATGAACTAGAGGATTCATTATTACTTTGTTATACAGGCAAAAATCATAATTCAGGGAACATTCACAATGATATTAGAAAAAAAATGAAGGCCACAAAAGAAAAAGCATTTGCTCAAAAAACAAAAGAAATAGCATATCAAATGAAATCAAGTCTATTACAGGGAAAAATAGATGATTTTGGTGAGTTGTTAGGTCAAGCTTGGGAGGCTAAAAAGAAGTTCTCAGCCAAAATATCTAATAAATTTTTAGATGATATATATAATTATGCTCTAAAGAGTGGTGCAGTAGGAGGAAAACTCCTAGGTGCGGGTGATGGTGGTTATTTTTTATTTTATGTGCCTACACATAAAAAAATTAATTTTATCAATGCTATTAAAAAAAGAAATCTTTTCGTGGAACCATTTACGTTTGATGATAATGGGCTACGATCATGGACAATAAAAAATAAAATATGAGAATAAATAATCATACTATTCAAAAAGGTAATAAAGTTTTTGTTATTGCAGAAATAGGCATGAATCATAATGGATCGATCATAAGAGCTAAAAAATTGATTGATTATGCTTCTGCCATGAAAGTTCACTGTGTGAAATTTCAAATGAGAAGTCTTAAAGATTTGTATTCAAAAGATGCCTTAGATATTTCTTCTAGCGATCTATCAACTCAGTATACAATTAACTTACTTAAGAAATTTGAATTGAGTTTTAAAGATTTTAAAAATTTATCTATATATGCAAAACGTAAGAATGTAATATTTTTATGTACACCATGGGATAAAAAAAGCGTCGATAACTTAGAAAAACTTCATGTTCCGGCCTATAAGATTGCATCTGCTGATCTTACAAATATTGATTTAATAGAATATATTCTTAAAACAAAAAAGCCATTAATATTATCAACAGGGATGAGTAATGAAAAAGAGATAGATATAACTGTCAAATTCTTGAAGTCTAAGAAAGCAACCTTTGCCTTGTTACATACTAACTCAACATATCCAACACCATTGAAAGATATTAATTTAAATTATATCGATAAGTTAATAAGAAAACATAATGTCCCAATTGGTTACTCTGGTCATGATAGAGGTATAATATCTACATTATCTGCTGTCGCTAAAGGTGCATGCATTATTGAACGTCATATTACATTAGATAAGAATATGGAAGGTCCTGATCATGCCGCAAGTCTGGATATTGAAGAATTTAAGCGATTCATGGTTAATCTAAACGATCTTGAAATAAGTCTAGGATCGCAAAATGATAGAGTTATTACTCAAGGAGAAATGATTAACCGAGAAAATCTATCTAAAAGTATTTATACCGCGAGAGCTATAAAGTCAGGTTCTAAGATAAGTAGATCTATGTTAGATATAAAAAGTCCAGGCCAGGGGATGAGTCCGCAAAATATTTCCAATATAGTTGGAAAAAAAATAAATAAAGATATATGTAAAGGTAAGCCACTTTTTTTATCAGATTTTAAGAAAATTATAAAGCCTAAAAATAGTTATAAATTTCAATCTAAGTGGGGGATACCTGTTAGACTGCATGATGCTAAAAGATTATTGAAAATAGTAAATCCAGATATAATTGAATTTCATATGAGCTACAATGACCTTGATGAAAATTTTAATTCATACTTAAGTGTTAATAGATCAAGTGATTTCTTAGTTCATGCTCCAGAGTTATTTAAAGACGATCATTTATTAAATCTATGTTCAGATAACATAAAATATAGAAAACTATCCATTAAATATCTTCAAGATGTTATAAATAAAACCGTTAATCTTAAAAAGTATTTTCCTATGACAAGAAATCCAATGATTGTGATTAATTGTGGTGGTTTTTCAAAAGATAGTTTCTTACCTTTGAAAGTAAGAAATAAATATTACAATATACTTGCAGAATCATTTAGATCTCTAGATCATAAAGGAACAAACCTTTTACCGCAGAATATGGCGCCTTTCCCTTGGCATTTTGGTGGACAGAGATATCAAAATCTTTTTATAGAGCCAAATGAAATTATAAAATTTTGTAAAAATAATTCTTTAAAGATATGTCATGACCTTTCTCATTCTCATATGGCATGTAACTTTTTTAAATTAGATCATATCCAATATACTAAAATGTTGTCACCTTATGTTAAACATTATCATATAGCTGATGCTTTTGGAGTTGATGGCGAAGGTTTGCAGATAGGCGAGGGAACTGTAGATTTTAAAAATATATTAAACATTATTAAAATATCAAAAAATGTTCAATCATTTATTCCTGAGATTTGGCAAGGCCATAAAAATGATGGAGAAGGATTTTGGATAGCTTTAAAAAAATTAGAAAATAAACTTTAATAACTATATAATATTTAAGAATGTTTGATATCTCTAATAAAAAAATACTACTGACTGGTGGAGCTAGCGGAATTGGAAAATCCTTGGCAGAAGGCTTATCTAAAGCTGATGCTTTAGTGACATGCTTAGATATTAAGAAGCCAAAAAATTACAAAGGTGTCGATCATATTAAATGTGATTTAAATCAAATAAGTTCAATTGATCTTGCTCTTAAGCAATATATAAAAATGAATAAATGCCCTGATGTTTTAATTAACTGTGCCGGAATAACTATCCCCAGCGAGTCTAATAAATACAAACAAACTGATTGGGACAGAACTCTAAACATTAACCTAACCTCAATTTTTCATATATGTAAAAGAATAGGTGACAAGATGATTGCCTGCGAAATTCAAGGAAGTATTATAAATTATACGAGTATAGGGGCTGAGCAAGGTTTTCCTAATAATCCAGCCTATGCAGCTTCTAAAGGTGCAGTAAAACAACTAAGCAAAGCATTAGCTGTTGAATGGGGTCACTATGGTATCAGGGTAAATAATATCGTACCAGGTTATACGGCTACACCTATGAATGTTAAGAGCTGGAATAATAAGAAATTAAGAAAAATGAGATCAGATCAAACAATATTAAAAAGATGGGCTCAACCAGAGGAAATGTTGGGGCCTACAATATTCCTGGCCTCAAATGCTTCGAGCTATATAACCGGAATTGATTTAATCGTTGACGGAGGTTGGCTAACTAAAGGCATTTGATAGATGAATAAAAAAGTTATCGCAATAATTTTAGCAAGGGGAGGGTCAAAAGGTATACCTAATAAAAATATATTAGATTTCTTAGGAAAACCTTTGGTAGCATGGTCTGTAATTCAGGCAAAAATAACAGAAGAAATTGATGATGTATATATAAGTTCTGATTCAGATGATATATTAAAAATTGCTGAAAGTTATGGAGCAGTAAAAATTAAAAGACCTGATGAAATATCTGGTGATACTGCGAAATCTGAAGAAGCCATATTACATGCGTTGGATGTAATTGGGAAAAATCATAAATTTATAATAATGTTGGAACCTACAGCTCCTCTCAGAAAACCAGATGACTTATCTAAGGCTATAAAGTTATTTATTGATAATAAATGGGATTCAGCCTTTTCTAGCGCAGAGCTTCAAGATTTTTTGATTTGGAAAAAAGATAAGGACGATAAATTAATAGGAGTAAACTATAATTATAAGATCCAAGAGCCTAGACAGTTCAGAGATATGGAATATGTTGAAAATGGGGCAATATATATGTTTAAACCTGAAATTATGCTTAATAATTCTAATAGGTTTGGTGGCGATATCGGCATGATACCAAATAAGTTTTGGCAATCATTTGAAATAGATGAGAAAGATGACTGGGAATTTGTTGAGTTAATATTCAAAAATTATTTACTTGATGAATATAATAAACGCATGATGGATAGTAAAGTATATGAAAGCAAATAGAGTTGTTTATCAGAATGGTGAGTATGTCGATGAAAAAGACGCAAGAGTGTCTATATTTGATTCAGCATTAATGTTTGGAGACATGGTATTTGAAATGACTCGATCATTTAATCAAAAGCAGTTTAGATTACGAGAACATTTAGAGAGAATGTATGTCGGTATAAAAATATTACGAATACCAATGAAACTAACAATTGATGAATTAGAAAAAGTCTGCTACGAAACAATAGAGAGGAATAAAGATGCATTTGAAGCACATGATGAACATAGATTATTAATTAATGTTAGCAGGGGACCTCTAGGTATCTATTCTTCGATATTTGATAATAAGTTAGAGCCAACAGTGATAGTAGCGGATTTTCCATTAAAATGGACAGTTGCTGGAATGGACACCCTCATAGATGAAGGTATAAATGCAGTGGTAACAAGTCAAAGAGCAATTCCTGCTCACCTTATGGAGCCAAAGATAAAAAATAGAAGCAGAATGTGGTATCAAATGGCTAATATCGAAGCCTCATTATTTGAAGGAAAAAATAATTGGGCGTTATTGCTAGATACTGACGGGTTCATCGCTGAAGGGAGTGGTGATAACATATTCTTTATCAAAGATGGTGTTGTTTATACGCCAGAGCCAAGAAATATATTAGTTGGTATTAGCAGAAATTATATATTTGAGTTATGTGAAGAGCTTAATATTAAATGTATCGAAAAAAACCTTGAGACATATGATGCATATACGGCAGACGAATCATTTATGACGGCTACACCGTTTTGCCTTCTACCCGTAACAAAGTTTAATGGTTTAAACATTGGAGATGGCAAGCTTGGTAAAATAACTCGACAACTACATGATCAATGGAGTAAAAACGTGGGCTTAGATATTTTCAAACAGATCAAGAATTATTCGCTAGAATGTAAAAAATTAAATAATAATCAACCAACTCCATACGTTTTTTCTAAACCAGATGATGAAAAATGATTAAACTCAAAAATATCACTGGTACGAAGTTAAAATTAATTGATCTAGATATGAAATATCTTGATGATATGTATGAATATTCAAGTAATCCAAAAATGTATGAATATTTTGAATTTGAGGCTCATAAAACTATAGATGAAACAAAATCATACCTGAAAAGACTAATAAAAAGATCTAGCAAAAAAGATGCTCATTGGTGGTTTATTCAACTTAAAGAGAATTCGAAGATCATTGGATCATTTGGGGTACATGATATTGATATGATTAAAAATTCATGTGAAATTAGTTATGCAATATCACCAAAATACTGGGGGAAAAATATTTTTTCTGAAGTGATGGAAATAGTTTTAGACTATCTTGTAAATGATCTATCATTCCACAGAATAATAGCGACAACTGCAAGAGAAAATATACGCTCAATCAAAGGAATACAGAAATATAATTTCCAACAAGAAGCTATTCTAAAAGATTATTATCTTAACTCTGATAATAAAAGATATGATGCTGTGATACTGTCTCTAGTACAAAATAAAAATACGAATTCTATATCTGATTCCTCAGGTAAGCATCCTACTAGTATGAATATTAAAAATAAATATATTGCTAAGATTAATAAAATAAAAGATAAAAGCTCAAAGTTCCCTAATAAAGAATTTGAATATGTCTTAGATGTACTAGCAAACAATGGAACCGATTTTATTAATAAACTAGAGACGCGATTTAAAACACTATTTAATCAAAAGTATGCTATTGCATGTAATTCGGGCACATCTGGGCTCCATGCCAGTCTAGCTGCTTTAGATTTACAACATGGAGATGAAGTTATTGTTCCAGGTTTGACGGTAGTTATGGATGCTTACGCTGCAATTCATCTTGGAGCGACACCAATATTTGCAGATGTCGATCCAAATACATTCTTGATTACAGCTGAAAGCATTAAAAA
>MDSV01079772.1_pt1 | contig 44083 bp, 28 predicted proteins | sample 810851 | NCBI WGS metagenome assembly MDSV01 (sample SAMN05326640, study PRJNA326480) | marine metagenome | isolation source: seawater | place: Atlantic Ocean: North East | collected 2012
CCGCAGCGAAGCTTGCCAGACTTTTCGCACAGCAGGGAACCTCAGTAGCATTGGCTGCCGCAGATACCTTTAGAGCTGCTGCTGTCGAGCAATTGGAACGGTGGTCAGAAAGACTCCATATTCCACTTGTTAAAGGGGCCAAGAACGCAGATCCGGCATCGGTCTGCTACACGGCTCATCAACAGGCTATAAGCATGGGCACTCAGGTGCTGATCTGCGACACTGCAGGCCGGCTCCACACCAGTCATAACCTGATGGAAGAGCTGGGAAAAATTAGTCGCATCCTTGGCAAGCAAGATGAAGGCGCCCCTCACCATACCTTGCTTGTTGTTGATGCGACTACCGGGGGTAACGCCCTGAATCAGGCTCGAGAATTCAACAAGGCCGTTCCTCTCTCTGGGGTTATCGTCACCAAACTGGATGGTTCAGGAAAGGGAGGCGTAACAGTCGCCATTCAGAAAGAACTCGATATCGCCCCTCGATTCATCGGCACTGGTGAAGAGCCTGAGCAATTCGAGGTCTTCAGCCGCAAGAAATTCGTCGATCAAATTCTCTAGCATTGGTTCCCAAGCGCTGACGCACAGGCTTGGCATGGCCCCATCGGCATCACCGCATCCGCTCCGGCAGGGCCACTTCGAGGCGGTAGTACCTTTGGGTCGTGTCACTCCACTCACGATCTATTATCTCGTATCGAGACGGCAAAACCTCCGCCCCAGTATCGATCACCGGCCCGAGCGGCATCCATCTTTCAAGATCAACACTCCACGAAACGCAATACAGTCGATCAGGGATACCTGAAAACGTCAATTGCACGCCCCCGTCACCTCCTGATCTAATCCCGAACTCAGGAACTGAATTCAGATCGGGCCAGTTGGGATCAAGCCCGATGACATACTCTATCAGATTAGAAACCCCATCTCCATCGGGGTCCCCATCTGGCCCATCCTGCCCCCCCCCTGGGCCATCTCCTCCATCAAAAACACTCAGCCCTTTGGCTATTTCCCACCAGTCCGGAAGCCCGTCAGCATCCATATCCTGAGCAACCGGCACGGAGGGCCCAAGAGCGACGGTGACAACCCGGGACGCAGTCGCGACGACCGCATCCAGGGGATTCTCCCTCAGACTCACCCGGATCCGGTAAACGCCAGGCTCCACCCCTTGCCACCTGTAGTCCCAATACTGCTGCCTACCCACGGACCTGACTCCCCTGAATTCCAGAACACCATCACCGTGCTCGATGGTAACTTCGAGATGACGGGCCCTGTTATCAGTCTCAACTCTTATGGGTATTTCACGTTGCCCCGGACTTGGCGCGATCAGGTCAGGAATGAATTCTACCCAGGGCTGACCACCTCCATCAAAGGCCGGAGGCTGAACCACATTAATATAGGGAGTCAAAACCTCTGATGCCCGCACAAGACGCACCGCTGACAATTCCATCCCTGACCTCCTGTGCGTCACCCTGACATGGTGCAGAAACTCAGGATCCCCATTCCATAACCCAGGCATGTCAAAAGACAGGGCATGAAATTCCGCCGTCTCGTCGCGAATGATACGGAAGGACCCTCTGCTCTGCACTACACCCCCGACCTCAGATCCACTCGATGTGCTCGCTATTGAGACAGTAAACTCCTCGACAAGCTGCGCATCCGAAACACCCTCTGCCAGATCCTTGGGGAAATAGGTTTTGAGGACATAATCGTCTCCCAGCATCTCTCCATCGACAGCTGGATAGGCCACAAAAAAGGCTCCATCCAACCCGTCAGCAACTACATTTCGTGAGAGAGTTGTATACCAGCCCTCCGCGTCGTCTAAATCACTGGCCAGAGCAGTCCACTCGGAAACATCCGCGGATGTCTGCTCTCTCAATCTGACCCGGATCATAGAGGGAATATTCCCCGAAGGAATGTTCGCATAGCTAAAACGGAACTCCCGTGGAAAGTCACTTACCACCCCCGGGTCCGTTCCTACCTCTGGGATCTTCACCCAGCTACCGGGTCCATTACCATTCATTGAACCTGTGACGCCATCATCGTTAGCGCCGACTCCATCATCGATAAAATACCAGACCTCCGTGACGCTCTTGTCTGCTCGAACAACCACCTCGTAACTCTGCCCATCGAGGGTCGCCCCTTCTGCCGGGAAGACGATTTCTCCCTGCGGCCTCGATGCATCATAGTAAAAGGTCTGCTGAAAGGTATTGAACAGAGACGCCCTACCCGTGCGCTCGAGGAAAGCACGGGCGCGCATGATGTGAAACCCTTCCTCAAGCCCAGTTTCCATCTCAAAGGACCGCTGATCTGGCGTCTTGGCGTAATCGTTATGCGGAAAGAACCTGACCCTCTCTCCATTGAATCCATCGATCTGAAAAACCGTCATTCCTTTCAGCTTCGCATTAACCTCCGCCTCTCCACTCGGAAAAAGTGGACTCACGGACTCTCTACGAACACCCACTTTATAATGAATTGTGCCCGCGCGAGTTCGCTCAATAACTCCCCTCCACCAGCTTCCTCCCTCCGCGTCACCCACCCAGTCCATGGGAACCGTTGAAGTTGAGTCAGAGGACCCGGCGCCTCCCGCCCCAACGGGCTGGGACCGGTCAATCGTGTAGTAAAGAGATCCCCTGTAACCTCCCAGACCCGCATTGGTTTTAGCGTAAATCTCAATTCCAGAAGCTCCTTCCTGATACTGACGCCCGACACCGATAGCTCCTGGGAGTATCGCCTCGGGGTCATGGTAGACAAATTGAACAGTATCTGGAGGGGTCTCATTGATCCCTACTCCATCGGTTCTCAGAAAGTTACCGGATCCAACCCTTACCATCCAGCTCTCCGCTTCCAGCGCAGCGAGCGCACACCGCTCAGTATTTTTTGCGGCAAATTTCTCGGGACCCATCCGCTCCACAAACTCGGGCTGCTCGTATCCGAGAAAGATATCGCTACTCAATGCAGGAGGGTGATCCCGAAAAGCTGGATCCGTATTCCCGGGCGGACGCCACCCATTAAGATCGATGCCTCCATCCAGCTTGCAGAGAATGTTCGCAGCCGACCGATCTGCTCGAAATACGAATCTCAGGTCGCTCACATCGGTGACTCTGGGAAGGCGGACCTCATACTGAAAATCACTTCCCCCAATCCCTCTGAGATCAGATGGCCCTGGATGAAAACCCGGGTTCGCAAAAGGACCACTGAAACCCGCATCGCCATTGGGACCATCTCGCCTCGCCACTAGGATCTCACTAGCCCGCTCTTCACCCTGAAAAATCTCAATCGAACGACCACCACTTTGGCTCCATGACGTGCATTCCTCAGGGGTCCGATAGGAGAACACCATATAACTACCCGGATCGATCACCACTTCTCTCAGCTGGGAAGCGTATTTGTAGAAACCTACCTGACTTCCATATCCACGCGCATACTGAAAAAGGTAGGCATCCCCTGAGAATGGGGTGGAGGAAAAGGTGGTTGTCAAATCACGACCTGTAGCTTCCGCGTAGTTATCGTTCATCATCACGAGCGCAACCACCCCATCCTCATCGCTCATCAGTGGATTCTCCCTCTTGTCGATACGTTCGTAGGCGAGAAAGTCATTGTCCGACCACCGGGGCCGCTGGCTCCCCCGGGCAAAGTGCTGGTGAACGTAGGCGAGATTGGGGAGACGCGTATCTCCAAACTGACCTAGAAAGGCGGTATTGGAATGTCGGGGGAATGCGCCCCCGCTCCCTTCGAGCGTTCCTGCATGGTAATTCCCATCGGTATACACCAGCGGAAGACCATCCCTGGTAAAATAGAGCGCATGCTGTAATTCACGCCTCGCGGCATAGTCATTATCATGACTCTGGGCATGCATCACTGAGACATTGGGACTAAACCCCCCTGCCCCTGGTTGATCATACCCGGCCAGACTGGCCGATGGATTACCGAGAGTTCGATTCAAATTATTCCGGAGATCATTGTCGATGAGTCGCATGCCGGAATCGATATAAGGCCCATAGGATGGAGGCTGACCAAGATGCTCTCCAAAGAACATCGCATCGTCCCTGGGGGCATCGATACTGAAAACTGTATCTCGATGATTCTCATCAAGGTAACCCCGGGTCAGATTAAACTGCCTTTGTGCCTGCCCGAGAAAACCATAGTCAGAGACGTCTCGGTCTCCTCCAAACGTCGAACCAAAAAAATCTGCAGGAGTGTGCTTAACTGCGTCCAGTCGGGCTCCGTCTGCCTTGGTCCGGTCGAGTTGCCACCGGAGAGAGCGATGAAGCATGTCTTCCACGATTTCCCGGTAAAACGATTCGTTGAGTCGCAAAAAGGCTCGAGTAATCCCATTTTCAGGTCCAAACCCCACGTAGGTTCCCTCATTGGCTGCATGGGTCTGTCCACCTGCCCCCGGAATATAGCAATAATATTCTGGGTTATCCGGGTGCCGAAGGTAGACCGGCTTATTCGAGGTATCTCCTTCAGACCGTCCATGGTTTCGATTCGTCACTCCCGGCTCTGTAGCAATGTCAATAAGCCCCGAAAGCCCAAGATTCTGCACCTGCCACTCACTTCCCCAGTCTCGCGTATTATCCCACCTTCTATAGAAACCTTCAGCAGTGGTTCGTAGGTGAAAATCCCCCGGACGAAATCCCGGGTAGAAGTCTTCCGCGACAGACTCGTTAAACCCGGGGACATCAAACCCGTTGTGATTCATGATGGAATCAAAATAGACCCTTATGCCAAAGCGATGAGCGACTTTGATTAGATTGAGGAGCTCTTGCTCAGTCCCATATCTAGTTCTCAACGACCCCCTCTGATCCTTGGAACCAAGGTCAAAGCGATCAAACAGGTCATATCCGACTGAGAAAGATCCACCCGCCTTGGTTGGAGGAGGAATCCAGAGCGACTCATATCCAGCCTCGGCTATTTCCGGAATCTTATGGGTGAGTTCGCGCCAACTGGCATTGAAGTATTGGAGCATCGCTTCTGCTCCTGACTGGGATGCAGTCAGGCACAGGCAAAAAGCGAGCCGCCAGAGAGAGTTCATGCGGGTAGATCAGCCGAAACGAACGATCTAATAGCATGCAGACTACCAGAAGGGAACTCGCGGCAAAGCAAAACTGAGCTATCTTGGCTCGCTTTGGACTTCTCAAAATGAGCTCTCTTTCTAATCTACCCACGTGCCGGATGAGGATCCTGAAATTTTGGAGGACTTGACACGGGCGATTGCCGCGCGTGACGGCAGCGCTTTCCTTTCAGCGGCGGAAAAGATTCACCACGCGGATCTGGCGGCTGCTTACGAGGACCTCTCCAGCAAAAGCCAGGCTTGGTTCGTTCGGACTCTTCCCTCAGAGGCCTTTTCGGAAGTTATCGCCGAAATTCCAGACCCTCTGGTGGAAGAAGCTCTCGATTACCTTAAGCCAAGCCAGCAACGACAGGTTCTGGAGGAACTGCCTGATGACGATCGCGTCGACGTCCTGCAGGACGTTGAGGATGCCGGGAAACGGGAAAAATTGATCGGTCTTCTTGGTGAATCTGAAGAACGAGAGCTCACGAGGACTCTGCTTGAATATCCTGAGGATACGGCCGGGGGACGAATGACAACCCAGATAGGTAACGTCTCGGTCAATATGACCGTGAAAGAAGCCCTCGATCACCTTCGCCCTGACCTCGAGGATACCGAGACCCTGAGTAGAATCTTCGTCCATGACGCAAACAACCAGCTCGCAGGCAAGCTCAGACTACGTGATCTAACATTCAATGCGTGGCAGACCCCGGTGGGCTCAATCATGCAACCCATCGAGCACACTGTCCTCGCAGATACCGATCAGGAAGAAGCTTCCATCGCTGTATTGAAATATGACCTGTTTGCCTTGCCAGTCGTGGATCAGGAAAACCATCTGCTCGGAGTTATCACCTCTGATGACGCCATGGAGATCCTGAGCGAGGAGTCAACTGAGGATATCGAAAAACAGGCAGGACTGACCGGAGAACAGTCTGAGGAAGGATACCTCAATACTCGGATCACCACTCACTTCAGCCGTCGTGTCATCTGGCTCGTCGGTCTGGCCCTCCTCTCTATCGCAGCCGGCGCGGTAATGTTCCGCTTTGAAGAAATTCTCAAGGGGATTCCCCTCCTCATGCTTTTCCTCCCAATGATCATTGCGGCAGGAGGAAACTCCGGAGGTCAGGCTTCCATGGTGGCGATCAGAGCCATGGCCCTGAACGAATTAAGTGGACGAGATGCCCTTAAGGTCGCTTGGAAGGAACTCCGGCTTGGCGCGATGCTGGGACTCATCCTTGGGGCTGCAATTGCGGTTATTGCTATTTTTGTCCTTCCATTTTTCCACCCAGAGGTAGCTCCAGGCATCACTTTCCCGGCATTCGGATCAGCGGTCGCAGTGGCTCTCGCAGTTCAGGTTACCGCTTCCACCCTGATTGGCGCCCTTCTTCCTCTTGGGGCCTGCGCCATTCGCCTAGACCCCGCGGTCATAGCCGCACCGGCCGTCACTACGGTGGTAGACGTCTCTGGAATGCTTATTTACCTGCTGGTAGCTAGCACGATGCTTGGCTTGGGAGGATAAAGATTCCGGCCCTCTCTCCAAAGGGCCGCTCCAGCAGCTCCGGAACAAGTTCATATTCCGCTTTCAATCCGGGGCAACCTCCGCAAGATCACGCCCACTATGAAGAAACACCTCGCTCTCGCTGTTGTTTTTCTCTCTGCCCCACTTGTCCATGCCGGAAACCCGGCTATGGAAATGGGCCGGGCAGCTCGAAACTTTCTCAAAGGCTTGACCTCCGAACAGAAAGCGAAAGCGACCTTCGAATTCTCCGATGAAGAACGCGAAAACTGGCACTTTATTCCATTGGACCGCAAGGGCCTCAAGCTCAGCGAACTGACTCCGGCCCAAACGCACTCTGCTTACGCCCTCCTCGCAAGCGGGCTGAGTCAGAAAGGAGTCTTGAACGCCACAAACATCATGGGCTTGGAGGCCGTCCTCGCGGAAATGGAAAATGACCCAGTGAGACGTGACACTCAGAAGTATTATATTGCGATCTTTGGCGATCCCTCAACCAAGCCAAAGAAAGGGGTCTGGGGTTGGCGCTTTGAGGGTCACCACCTCTCCCTCAACTATACGATTGTAAACGGAAACGTCGTGGCCACTCCCGCATTCTTTGGCACAAATCCTGCCATCGTAAAGAAGGGTCCACTGAAGGGAACGCGACCCTTGGGCCGCCTGGAGGATCAGGCTCGAGCGCTTATGCAATCCCTGAAAGCAGCAGACAAGAGTGCTGTCATCTCTGAGAAGCCTCCACGTGATATTCTCTCCAGTCAGGACCGCATCGCCAGCAAGCCAGAATCTCAGGGAGTGGCTGGTGGAGACATGAATGCCGAGCAAAAGAATATGCTGCTTGGAGTTCTTCGGGAATTTTCCAGCAACACCCGGGTTGAGGTGGCGCGGCCAGCCATGGCAGAAATCGCTGGAGTAGTGGATAAATTACGCTTTGCCTGGGCCGGTGGCCTGAACAAGGGAGATCCTCATTACTTTCGCATTACGGATGAGGGTGCGTTCATGGTCGAATATGCCAACACTCAGAACGGAGCAAATCATGCTCATGCCGTTTGGCGCCTTTTTGAAGGAGACTTCGGCCGGGACATCCTCGGCGAACACCTCCAGAAAGAGCACCCTGAAAAGAACTGATCAGTTCTCTATCTACGCTCTAGCCACGAAGCTGCTGAAAACTGGCGAACGAGCGCAGGGAAGCCCTCTCCGGACGGCTTGACTTCCAGAGACCTCACACTCCGAGCCAGCTCACCGGCAAGCCTGCTGAGGATTCCCGCTCCGTCAGCGGAGTCTCCCAACAGAATACTGCCTTGGTGGAGCAACCCCTTCCGCGTCCGTCGCTGACCGGCTCCGGCAACCTTCTGACCAAATTTGTCGATCAGATCCCACTCCACCGGCTTTTCAAAACACGAAGAGGAATCCACCTCGGAATCCTGCCCGACAAGCTCTACCTCATGCCCGTTCTTCTTCAGGGCAATCGCCAGCGCGGAATGGATCACGCGATAACTCTCTGCTCCCTTGGCTTTCGCTAGATCATATGACCTGGGAACCACCAGAGTATAAGTGATATCATTCTGGTGATCGACAAGCCCACCTCCGGTTGCTCTCCGGACAAGAGACACGTCCGGCAAGACCTGACGGGCCTTTTCCACCTCGCCAAAATAACCCACACTTCCCCAATTTCCTTTCCAGTGATACGTTCGCAGAATAGGAACCTCCCGCCCCAACAACCAACTATCCACAGCCATATTCTCAGGACCGTTGCGAGCCACTGGGTCACACCAGAGTTCAAGATTTTCAAGCTCCAGCATATCTTTCTCACCCGGCCTCAGGGGCAGGCACCTCTCCAGCGATCGGCTCTCCTGACAACCCTTCCCCGAAGCGCTCGACAAGTAAATCCACAACCTCCGGATGCGTAGCAAAAAGATTGCTAGCAAAAGTTCGCAGACTCTCAGACTTCTTCTCTGCTTCCTGCCTGATCTCGGCAATGTCTCCCCCGGGCCCCGCGTGCCGTCCCGGCGAGATGAAGAGCATGGACAACACCACGTCATTTACAAATTTCTCCTGACCGAGTAAATTTTCGAGGAGAGGCTCGTTAAAAGCATATTCATCACCTTCCCGCCGTTCCATCGAAGATGCCACCACCACCGAGGCATTATTTTTCAAGACCTCAGCGAGCTGCCCCGCTACATGGTTGCGCACCTTGTTTACCGCGATCCGCGGAGTTCCATGATCGACGAGGGTCACAGCGGGACGAACGAGACCTTCCTCCTCAATCTTGCTCATCACCAAATCACCCAGAATACAAGCGACACGGGTATCTTCGGGCTCGTCGAGTTTAACCATTGAGGGCGCAACCCGCACCTCGAGCTCCGGCCATTGTTCACCCATCTCTCTAACCCGCTGGGGCAAATATTCATAGATCGCCGCGGTGTGCCCAAAGAAGAACGGAACCACTAGGAAGGAACTCTCCCCAGTCTCTCTCTGTTTCCTGAGAAACGGCTCGAAAATCTGGGCAGGAGTTCCTCCCAGATCCGCCGGGTCCACTTTAGTCGAGTGGAGGAGAGAGACGGGATGAACCTCCCTGTCCAACCTCGATCCGAGGGCCTCTGCAATCCGCCGAAGACTCAGGGTTGATTCGGCACGATGTGAGCCATTGTCTACAAGAAGTGTGCATGGATTTGGAGTCACTGCGACTATGGTAGCCCATCATCTCCATATGTCCAAATGTGATGGCACCGGAATTGAAAACGCCATATTCCTGTAGTTTCCTCTCAGGGGCATGCGGTTAAAACCACTACCCTCCCTCTCCTGCACTTTCTCTCTCCAGAAGGTCTTCCCGGGGGTAGGTGCCTGCTGAAATTTCAACGCCTTCAGGAACAATTCCCATCGCTGTGAATTCTTTCACGAGCCTCTTCCCTGCTTCGAGATCGAGGCCCACAGCCAACTCCACCTCAACGATCTCGGGAGGATCACCTTGGCTGGTTACCCCTGCTAAATAACCAGCCTTCCGCTCACGAAGGATTGAGTCTATCTGATCACCTTTTTCGCGAAAATCATTCAGCAAGTTTGCTCCGGGGTAGGAAAGCCAGATAAATTCTACGAACGTTGATTCATAACTTGGACTCTCTGTCCGGCTCCGAAGCCACATCGTTATTCCTGCTGCAAGCCCAAGGATAACCAACCCAAACACCAGCACTCGCACACGTAAAAATCGTCTCATTAACAACCTTTAGCTTCAGGCTAGAAAAATACTACCTGATTTCAATCCAGGCCAGATGATCTTGCCTCAACAGCCTTTCATCAACCGGCATCTATTTCAAACAGTGGCAATGAATCGAGGATCAGCTGCAGCGCCTCCCTCTTTTTCAGTTCTGTCACATCCACACCCTCGAGTGCCTCCCTCGCCATTCGACCAACATCGAAGTGAGTCAGAGGCCCTCCGAACGGAGACTGTCTCAGCACCATGCCCCATGAAGAGAGCGCCACCGCGGTCTTCAGGTTACTGCTGGCCAGCGCCCACTCTCTCGGGAGGCGGGTTACCGGAACAACCAATTCCTCAGCTGCAAGCCCGGCACGAAGGCTCACCCGCGCCATAATCTTCTGAGTGCCTCTTCGTTCCTCGTCTTGAAGACGAATCTGATACAGGACATAGTTGGACCTTCCAGAGGAGAGCCCATCGGTGGAGGGGCCATTATTGACCGCGACCTCAGGATCTTCTCTGCCCGCATATCCAATCAATCGGTAACTCTTCACAAGATCAGGATCCACGGTCAAAATAACATCCGCTTCACTCGCCACAACTCCGTCCGAATCATTTTGTAACAGGACCCCCATGAGAGCCAATTCATCATCCCATGGACAGGAAGCAAATTCCACGGAAAGCTTAACCCCCTCAATGTTCGCCCCCCCGTTATCACTGTATGAAAGGTGATTAATTAACTCTTCGATTCGCACGCTGCCCCGGGGTGGCAATTTCATCTCACCCCGAATAAACCTCTCCATTACATGGTAACTGGCTGTTCCTGATACGATTGGCACAATCGATTCCGGCTTCGCCTCTGCAGATATAAATGGATTATCGGCCATTGGCGCGATGTGGCTGAGTAGAGAAAGTTGAGCCTTCTCAGTGGCAGACTCGACTTGCTCGGCAAACCCATCGGGATTCTCATCCCACAGTGCCTTTAGCGCGAGATATTCCTCCTCGATGAATTCCCGCGGCACTTCAGGAAGAGTGACGGAAAACTCGCCAGTCGGCGCGTCCAAAGCAACACCCACTCCTGCGGCCGTCGACCTGGTTGCTCGAGGAGAATTCCCTAGAAGAATCTGTCTTCGGACAGCCTCCCTGTAGCCCAATCCGACTGAATCAGCGATCATGGCAGATCCCCTCTCTTCCACCGGGATCTGCTGCATCACCCATAGGGCGCATCCAACCAGTCCTGCTGCCACCGCAGCAATGGCAGCCGGACGTAGCCAATCACGGCGCCGGGGCTGCATCGAAACCACCGTCTCTGGCGCTGGAACGCGCCCTGCCTTCCTGATCGCCTCTCGCCTCGATTCCCCAAGTTCAAAGACTTGAGAGCGAAAGCCCTCGCGCATCAGGGAGGTCAGCTCTTCGGTCTCCGAAAGTACTGCTTGCACTTCAGCATCTTTCGCGACGATCCGTCGAAGCGCATTCATCTCATGCTCTGGGAGCTCGCCCAAAGCGAAATCCGTCCAACGGGGATCTTGATGGTTACTATTTTTCATCACTTTGAAAGGTGGTTCTCCAGAAGGTCTTCCGGCAAAAGCGAACGCAGGCGCTTCAATCCAGTGTGGAGCAGGAATCCGACATTACCCACAGCAAGCCCGGTAGCTTCACTGATTTCCTTGTAGGACAGTTCCTGCTGGAATTTTAACCTGATAACTTCCCGCTGGTTACCGGGGAGCTGCTCCAATGTATTCATCACAAGCGAAACACGTTCATCCCAATCAGCCGTGTGATCTGGCGAGGTTGAATTCTCCTTCTCGCTGAACAACTCCTCATCTTTTACCAGAACCAGTCTCTTCTCCTTTCGAAGGATATCGAGGGCGCGGTTTCGGCATACCGTATACAGCCAAGCTTTAAGACCGCGCCCCACCTTATCCCGGTCCTGTTGATACAATCGTATGAACGTATCCTGAACTACATCCCGTGCCCGCTCTACGTCATGCACTATGCCCATTGCATATCCAATGAGTGGCCCCTCGTATCGAGCGAGCGCCTCTTCGACAAACTGCTCGCGGGTTTCACCCATTGCATCTTTTTGGCCCATCCTGACACACGATGTACTATGAACGAACCGAAGCGGGAAACCTTAGAGGGTTTTTGCAGAAAATAGGACCATTATGAAGCTTAGGCATCAGCAAGGCCCTCATTGACTCTCCTCAGCCTCTTCTCCCTGGGTCACAAAATAGGAGAGATTCTCGAGTTCCAAGGCCAAATCAACATTGTTGACAGTCACTGGCTCGGGCACCTCCAGAAGGGTAGGCGAAAAATTAAGAATCCCCTGTACTCCAGCCTCAACCAGCTCATTGGCGACCTCCTGCGCAACCCCCCCAGGAACGCAGAGAATTGCGAGTTTGACTCCATTATTAGAAACAAAACTAACAACCTCATCGTGCCTATGCACCGGAACTGAAACTCCTCTCGCAATGACCGCTTCCGGCTCGGCGTCGAACGCTGCAACCACCTCAAACCCTTCCTTCTCAAAACCTCGATACCTCAACAACGCAACACCCAGGTTTCCAGCTCCGACCATTACCACCGGCTGCAAATGTTCCCGGCCAAGAACGTCACGGATGGCATCGCGAAGTTCTTCTACAGAATAGCCCAACCCCCTAGTACCAAACTGCCCGAAATACGTCAGATCCTTGCGCAGCTGAGCCGGCTTAACACCGGCCGCACCAGCCAAGGCAGAGGAGCTTACCGTCTCCATGCCATTTTCCTGCAACTTACTCAGACAGCGCTGGTAGATTGAAAGGCGATAAATTGCCTTCTTCGGTATCTCAATCCTTTCCACTCAACATCAGATTCCATGCCTGACCTTGAGAGGTCAAGGAAAGGATCACTGCACGGTGAAGTCAAACCGTGTATCGGCCCCGGAAATCAGGTAGTCCTCTGACACCATCGGAAAAAATGCTCTTCTTGGATTTTCACCTTCCGCTGGACACACCGCCCGTCTTCACTTTGCTGCTGTGAAGGATTTAAAGGACGGCATTCGCTCTCACGTTCGCATCGACTTCAAGGGCAACGTCCACAAGACGTTCCGGGGACACCAAAAGGCCCAGCGGTGCGAGAATGAAGTCCGAATTCTCCGCGCCCTCGAAAACAGATTCTGCCCCTACGTGCCCCGACTCCTCGAGCACCACCCCGAACAACACTATATCGTCACCACCAACTGTGGCCAACCAGCACCTGATATTTCGCGATCTAAATCGGATATACTTTTTGCCGATCTCGAGAGGGAATACGGAGTTCGTCATGATGACCCCGAGCCCCGGAATGTCACCTACTGCCCCCAATTAGGGCGCTTCTGCCTGATCGATTTCGAACTGGCTACTCTGCTTCCTGAGCTAGCCGAAACCCAACACAGGCCCCGCGAGCTATGGAGGGTTAACTGGTCCTCGCGATCCGAAGGTGGAACCATGCGCGAATCCAATGACGACGCCTTCCTTGCTCTCGAAGTTGGACCCCAGCGCGCCACTAAATATGACGCTCATGGAGAAGCTCTCCTGCAGCCCTCTCACCTCGTTCTTGCCGTCTCCGACGGCATGGGCGGAGGATCAGCTGGTGAACTTGCATCGAGGCTGGTTCTTTCGTGGGTCAAACGGCATTCAGCTGAACTGTATGAAACCCTCGAGGAAGCAGCTGGAGACCGCAGGGCCAAGGCCCTGAATCGCCTGATGCGCGAAGCCCACAACGGACTGAATGACCTTGCCGCCACGGAACCCTCTCTCAGGGGAATGGGCGCCACTCTTACTCTCGTCTGGCTCACTCCCGGAGAACTTGCTTTCGCGCACATCGGGGACTCGCGGCTATACCTTCAGCGCTCAGGGAAAACGACTCAGCTGACCAGGGATCATTCTCATGTCTGGGCGGAGTGGAAGCGAGGAGGCATTACTGAATATGCCTACCGGGCTCATCCAAGAAGAAGCGCCCTGTCAGACGCCCTAGGCGGCGGACATCACAACATCCTGCCTCAGATCGAGTCCCATTCTCTCCTGAACGGGGATCGCCTGCTGCTCTGCACCGACGGAATTACGGACGGACTGTGGGAAAAAGGCCTCGCAGCAGAACTTTCCTCCCCAGGAGAGGCTAAAGACTGCAGTTTTCAAGTACTGCGCCGGGCGAGGGGAAACAGTAGCGGAGATGACGCGACCCTGATTGTTGCGGATATTACCGAACTTTGAGCTTTTCCGCTGGGGAATTTCACTCAGCTTGGCACAGCCCCTGCTTCGACAGGGTGTATTCGGAGCCTATCTACGTGGATTCTCTCAAGGGAATCGCTAAATTAAGAGCTTCGAGCGCATAACTACTAGAACACGACAATGGCAAAATACAAATTGGATTACATCTGGCTGGATGGCTACTCGCCCGTCCCCAATCTCCGGACTAAATGCTGTATCAAGGAATTCGATTCCTTCCCGGAAGTCGCTGACCTTCCCGAATGGGGGTTTGATGGCAGCTCTACCCAGCAGGCTGACGGAAGTGACTCTGACTGCATTCTGAAACCAGTGGCTGTTTACCCTGACAGCACGAACTCAAATCAGGCTTTGGTGATGTGCGAGGTCATGCTCCCGAATGGAGATCCTCACCCAACGAACACCCGAGCTACAATCCTTGATGATGAGGGAGCTTGGTTCGGATTTGAGCAGGAATATTTCCTCACACAAAACGGAGTTCCCATCGGCTTTCCAGCGGAAGGATATCCTGAGCCTCAGGGCGAGTATTACTGCGGAGTTGGCTTCAAGAACGTGTCCGCTCTCGGCCGACAGATCACTGAAGAGCATCTCTGGCAGTGCCTGCATGCAGGCATCAATCACGAAGGCATTAATGCCGAAGTAGCGAAGGGACAATGGGAGTTCCAGGTCTTTGGTAAAGGATCGAAAAAGGCTGCTGACGATGTCTGGGTTGCAAGATTTCTTCTCCTGCGCCTCTGCGAGGAGTATGGGGTTGATGTTGATTGGCACTGCAAGCCTCTCGCTGGAGACTGGAATGGCTCCGGTATGCATTCAAACTTCTCCACAACCTACCTGCGTGAAACCGGAGGCAAGGAATACTTCGAAGCCCTTATGGCCGCCTTCGAGGCCCATTGCGAGGAACACATCGCAGTCTATGGGCCCGACAACCATTTGCGTCTCACTGGCCTCCATGAAACGCAATCTATCGACAAGTTCTCCTATGGGATCGCGGATCGGGGGGCTTCGGTTCGAGTTCCACATGCCTTCGTGAAAGATGATTACAAGGGCTACCTTGAGGATCGCAGGCCGAACTCACAGGGCGACCCATACGCCATTGCCAGCAGGATCCTCCAGACCATAGCTACAGTTCCTACGGGGTCATAACGCCGGCTACCCTCGGATATTCTTATGCGGCCAACCTCTCTTGAGGTTGGCCGTTTTCCGTCTATGGGGCATACTTGACTGAACCCGGGACCGATAAACGGTTTGCCTGCTATGGCAGCCACAACCCCTGAGTAATTTCGCTGTAAGGGCAAGAAAACCAGCAGGATCCCAACCTTTTGATCTAAGGCAGAACGGCACGTGCAGGGAGAGCTTCACTGAAGACAGATTTTCTATTACTATCCCGACCTCTCCTGTGAACAGACGCTGGCTCATCGCTCTCTATGGTCTCCCTATGATCGTATTCATTGGAGCGATCACCCCCTTTACTATTAGTAATTTTGATCTGGAAATCAGTAGCCGCCTCTACAATCAGAAAGCACATCTTTGGACTTTCTCCGAAGAATTCCCCTGGAATCACATCTACCGCTTCGGCGCACTTCCGGCCATCGTCACCGGCACCCTTGCGCTATCCGTCCTCGCTCTCGGTTTCATGCGAGCGAACTTCGCTCCTTTTCGAAAACTTGCACTCTTCCTCATTCTAACCCTCATTCTCGGACCCAGCCTGTTCACTGGCGCGCTCCTAGGACAAATTTGGGAAAGACCCCAGCCCTACGAAACAATCGATCTGGGGGGCACGCAGCAGTTCGGACGAATCATAGTATCAGGCTCATCTACCGAAGGACGTTTTCATGGCGGTGGACTTGCCTCTACCGGCTTTTATTTTTTCGGAGCAGGACTCTTGCTCCTCATACATCGCAGGAGAAAGTGGGGTGCCGGCATAATCCTCACCGCTGGCATTTACGGAATCGCAATCGGAGTTGCATCCATGGTTCAGGGCGCATGTTTCGCTGGAGATATCCTTTTATCTGCAGCTGCATCCTGGCTCTTCTCTGCAATGGCAATGCATGCCCTTGGACTTCATCGTGGAATCCTCTCATCTCCCCGTGAGAAAGTGGCGCTTCCTCTTCCTCGGTGGGCCTCTCTGGGTATTCTCCTGAGCCTGCTCTCGGTTACAGGCATTGTATGCCTCGCCTTTCCCGCCTCAGGGCTTACCACCACTCCGTTGCTCGCTGATACCGAAGGCCGCCTCCCCGACACGGTCCACCTCGACCTCGACCTCCGAGGAGAACTCGAGATTACTGGCGGGGAAGATCTTCTTCTTGAGACTGAATTCAAAGGCATCGGTTTCCCGGGCTCACAGCTGCGAACCAGCTCACGATCCATTGAGGATGGGACTCATATTGTCCAACGTAGAAATGGGCATCTATCGAGGCTGAATGTTCGCAATCGGATCTCTCTTCCTCCGAACCGTGTTTACCGAATCACCCTCGGAAAACAGGTCCTGTCGGTCGTGGCCCTTCCTCCCCAATCGGACCGGGCATCTGGCTTCTTCGCTCATGTATGGCTGACCTCGGGGTTCAAAACCAAGCTTCTGAACATCAAGGGAAAGGCGCTCGCTGAGGACTTTTTCGGCCGACGCACACGCTCCTTCCGCATCGAGTAATCCGGCAAATACCGGATCTTTCCTCGCTTTTGATCTGTTGGCTTCAGCATTTTTTGGGCTATTCCTTCCCAGCACAAAATCGCCCACCTTTTTAATGCACCAGTTCAAATACCATCAGGGAGCTCTCCACTGCGAGGAAGTCAACCTTCAGACTCTCGCCCAAGATCATGGAACTCCCCTTTACGTCTACTCCTCTCAGACGCTCCGGAATAATTACAAGAGGCTCCACGAGGCCCTTGGCAATCTCGACCATCACATCGCCTTTGCCGTCAAAGCTAACTCGAACCTCTCCGTTCTCAGGCTGCTTGCTGACTTGGGAAGTGGATTTGATATTGTATCAGGAGGGGAATTATTTCGCGTAATCAAGGCCGGCGGAGATCCAAAGCGCTGCTCTTTTGCGGGCGTAGGAAAAACAACAGAGGAAATACGCTATGCCCTGGAGCAGGGCATCTACTGCTTCAACATAGAGTCTCTCGCTGAACTCGAGTTCATCAACAACGTCGCAGAATCGATATCGGAAATCGCTCCTGTTGCCGTGCGAATTAACCCAAATGTGGACGCTCAAACCCACAAATATATTTCAACAGGAAAGGCAGAAAATAAATTCGGAATTGATTACGAAGAGACCATGAAGGTCTATGAAAGAGCATCCGCCCTTCCCCATATTCAGATTAAGGGAATCCAGATGCATATTGGCTCACAGCTCACCAACGTATCTCCTTTCGTTGAGGCCGTAAAACGAGTCATCCCTCTGGTGAAAGAATTGCAGCAGACATACGGCATCGAATTCTTCTCAATCGGCGGAGGGATTGGCATCGTCTATGAGGAGGCCCTTGCCTCAGGACCATCGAACTGGTGGAGCGAGCAGGAAAACCCTCCCCTCTCCCCTGATGTTTATGCGCGGGAACTTCTCCCACTGCTCAGCGGCCTGAAACTAAAAATAGTCCTTGAGCCGGGGCGCTATATGTCTGGGAACGCAGGAGTTTTACTTACCTCCTGCCTCTATGAGAAAAAGGGTAGAGACAAGACCTTCAAGATTGTCGATGCCGGAATGAATGACCTTATCCGGCCGGCGCTCTACGAGGGCCACCATGAAATTGTTCCTATCCTTGAGCGCCAGTCAGAAAACACCGTAATTGGAGATGTGGTAGGCCCGATTTGTGAAAGTGGAGACTTCTTCTGCCAGAATCGGGCGATTGCTGACTTTCAGCAAGGTGACCTCATCGCGCTCATGAGCGCAGGAGCCTATAGCTTCACCATGGCGTCGAACTACAACTCCCGTCCTCTCCCAGCTGAAATACTGGTAGACGGGACGGAGACTACGGTGGCACGAAAAAGACAGCAGTGGTCGGATCTGGTTGCCGGAGAGCTCTAACCTTGAACCATCGAGGAACGCTACCGATTATAAGAGTTCTACCCAATTTCGAGAACGGGATCGCCCAGCACCTCCATGATGGGGTCGACCCCAAGCCCCGGCTCCGTAGACGACCTCATCCGCCCCTCCTTGCGTTGTGGAGCCCCGTGAGCAATGGGCTTGGTAACATAACTGTTGAAGTCCGTTGCCGAGAAGAGAAAATCCTTTGGAGTACTATGCGCGAGGTGGGATATCGCAGCGGTGACAATATCCCCTCCCCATGTATCCTCGAGGGTCATCGCCACACCAAGTGACATACAGAGGTCCCGGGCCTGTCGAGCCTTGGTCAACCCTCCGAACTTGCTAATCTTGATATTGACCACATCCATTGCAAGATCGTGTGAAGCTCGGAGAATCTCGGGAATCCCATCAATAACTTCATCGAGAATGAACGGGTGAGTCACATTCCGCCGAACGGATAGACAGTCCTCATACCGCAAACATGGCTGTTCAATATATACATCAACATCACTAACCGCACGGACAACCCTCATGGCTTCGTGTTTCAGCCAACCAGTGTTGGCATCGGCGACCAGCTTATCCCCCGGGCCCAAGCGTGCTGCCACCTGATGAATCCTCTCAATATCGAGGTCGGGGTCTCCTCCTACCTTCAATTGAAATCTTCGATAACCCTCACTTTTATAGGCCGCCACATTATTCGCCATCGCCTCGGGGCTCTCCTGCGAGATCGCGCGATAGAGCACAAAATCGTCACCGCACGCACCACCCAGCAGCGCACTCACGGGGAGACCCGAAGCTTTCCCAAGGATATCCCAACAAGCCATATCAATAGCGGATTTCACGTAGGGATGCCCCTTCATCGCCGAATCCATTGTGTTATTTAACCGGTCTAGATGAAGCGGGTTCTCTCCGAGAAGATTCGGACCAAGCTCTAGGATCCCCGCTCGAGCGCCACCAGCGTAGGACGGAAGGTAGACCGGCCCAAGAGGGCATACCTCTCCCGCGCCATGGATGCCGGCGTCCGTCTCAATCCTGACCACCGTACTATCGAATACCCCGACCGACTTTCCTCCGGACCATTTATAATTTCCCTCGTGCAGGGGGAGGTCAACTTGCCAGGCGGTGATCTTGGAAATCTTCATTGCTTCACGGGTTTCTACTCAGCGAATCAGGCATCGGCAAGCGACTAGAACCTAGCCGCAGCTACCGCCCCTTTCCCTTTCCCTTCCGCACTAATGAAATTCTGGGGCATTCCGCCGCGATGAAACTGTTTCCATCATTTACCAGATGGCTAAAAAACCTCAGCCTCCGCCTGCGAGTAACCTCGGAAATCCCTCTTCTGAGTGTTTCTATGATCGCGCTTGCAAGACTCATTGCCACTCCTCTACTCCAACCCGCACGCCCTCATCTCCATTCCCTCTCTCCTCCAGTATCATTTTCTGGTCTTTATCCTCGCTCTCACCGCCGTCCTGGGAAATGTGATTTCTCTCGAGGCCCCCTCTCTGGTATTCTGGCGAGTTTCGATTGCAGGTCTCGCCATGCTCGCCTGGCTCACCGTGACCTGCCCCGCGATGCTTCGTCTGTCCCCGCGACGAGCATTAGCAGTGTTCAATGTCGGACTTCTACAAGGCGCGCACTGGGTCTGCTTCTTCCTCTCGGTTAGTCTCTCGAGCGTCTCGGTTGCACTTGCCGCTTTTGCCACGATCTCGTTGTTCACATCCATCTCCGAACCCTTGATCGAACGCAGAGCTTTCCGTCTCGGAGAGCTTCTCTGTGGTGGAATCGTGATATCTGGCATTCTTCTTATAACGGGTGGGATTGACCCGAATCATAAGTTCGGACTTCTGGTGGGACTCGCAGGGGCGCTCCTCCACGCAATCTTCCCGGTTCTCAATCGCGATCTGGCTGCCAAGGGCACTCCCCCAAAAAGCATGCTGCTCTACGGAATGGGAGGCGCCTGCCTCATGTCCGCGATCATTCTTCCTTTCCTATCTCCCTATCACCTTCAGGCACCCTCCCGCAGCGACTGGATTCCTCTTCTTACCCTTTCCATCCTTTGCACTACCATCGCCCACACTTGGAACATACGCCTTCTTCGCAGGCTCACGGCATACACCGCTAACCTGACAATGAATTTTGAACCAGTCTGGGGAATCCTTCTTGGCGCTGTTATCTTTCAAGAATACACAGAACTGAAGACATCCTTTTACCTCGGCGCAATCCTCATCATCCTCGCCAACTTTATAGACCCTTGGCTGAAAAAGGCTCGCGCCTGCAAGCTATAGCGACGCTGTGATACAGAGCTCCCGAGTTCTTACATTCGAAAAAGCCCTCCCCTCTTTCCAGCGAGGGATACCGCTCCTACAATCGAGATTCCCAGAAAGACCATGGCCCATACTCCGAGCGCCGAGGCTAACTCATATCCGTTGCCCAGAGTGTTAAGCAGAGCGTATATCGCTTTAGTGATCGGGAAATGTTCAGCCTGTTGCGCAAGAATCAGACTGTCACTCACCTCAAGCATCGCAAACGCAAAAGCAAGAATGCCACCTGCCAGAAGATTTGCAGAAAGCAGCGGCAGAGCGATGCGCCTCATCATTCGAAGCGGCGGCGCTCCAAGACTCAAAGCCGCTTCCTCTAAGGTCACATTACTTTGCTGTAATCCTGCAACCGCAGCCCTGACGACATAAGGCAGTCGACGCACCGCATAGGCAATGATTAGTAAGGCGGCTGGATTCCCGTTCACCCCCACAAGAAACGAGAACGCACGGCCCTCCTGTGCAAGGGCGAGATACCCAAAGGCCAGAACGAGCCCAGGAACAGCTAGAGGAAGCATCACGAGCGCATCTAGGAGAGCCCTCCCCCGAATCGTGCTTCTCACGATAACCCACGCGATGGCAAGCCCAAGCACTAGATCAACAACCATCGCTCCGGACGCATACAGCAGGCTGTTCTGAATAGAGGGCACTACGAGGGGGTGCCCAAGAGCCTCTTCATAATGAGCACCGGTAAGCTGCTCCGGAAATACCGACCCATACCAGTCTGTCGCCGACGAAAGAAAAATTACGCCCATGTGAGGAAGGGACGCCAGAAGGAAGACCCCGACAAAACCAATCGTAATAGCCCAACCCTTCCAACCCCTCAGCACTCTCTCCACACTTCGCCCCTTAGGCCGGGGAGCTGTCCCAAGCCTTGAGCGCCCGAGAAGAGCCTTGGAGAGTAGAAATACTACGGAAGAAATGATCAGCATGACCGCGACCAAGGCATAGGGAAACGGATTACTCTCGAGATCCTTCAGCCCATCGAAGATTTGAACCGGTGCGACCCTTGAGTAATCAAACACCAGTGGCACTCCCAACTCAGTGAAGGACCAGATAAAAACAATAGCTCCTCCAGCAAAAATACCAGGCATAGTGAGAGGCATGGTAATTCGCCTGAGCCGCCTCCACGGCGAGCACCCCAGATTCTGAGCTGCCTCCTCCATTGCCGGATCAAGATGCGCAAGTGATGCCGCAATGTTCATGTAGAGAATCGGGTAAAGGTGGAGGGCATTCATGAGCACAATTCCCCAGAAGCGACCCTCTCCCAACCAGTCCATCGGGGCAGCAGGATCCATCAATCCCAACTTTTCGAGAAAAGCGTTAAGAGCTCCCTTCACTCCCAGCATCTGCTTCACCCCGACCGCTCCTACAAAAGGAGGGAGGACGAGCGGCACAAGAATCAAGGCGGACAGCGGGCCTTTCAAGGGAAACCGATAGCGATGCGTCAGCAGAGCAAGAGGAAAGGCGATCAAGAGCGCGGCCAGCGTGCTCGTCACTCCAAGCAAGAGCGCATTCCAAAGCCCTTCAAGATAGACTGGGTTCACAAAAACCTCCGAAATGTAATCCAGAGTCAACCCTCCGTTACGATCAACGAACGCTTCGCCGATCACCATGATCACCGGGAAAAGAAAAAATACGGCAAAGAACAGGGTAACTACCGCTGTCAGAATAATAGCCTTTCGACTGCTCATAGCCCCTCTTCCGCAAGACGCCGCGCCTCCTTGTAATTTTCCCGGAAAAAGCCACCAAGCTGATTCATGAGTCTTACCGCTTCGATCTTACTCGTTTTTAACGACGTTTTGATCGACCCGCCCGCCACTTCATAAGCAACCGCGCTCACATCATGAAAGCGGGCTGTGGCCTGTGGAGGAAAGCCAGCTTTGATCAAGGCTGCCCACGCGGCCTTCATTTCATCATGAGGGTCAATACACATGGCTCGGATGATTGCTCTGAGTGGAGAGAACAAATGCCCGGTTAACTTACGATCGTATGAAAACTTTTTTGCGGCCTCGAATGGCATCGCCTCGCCATCGATCATCGCTTCGAGAGTCTCCCCTCGGTAAAGATCCGGGCGAATCGGGAGGCGACGAAGGGCACGATATTTCGGACCAGGAACAGTTCCCGGCGAGGCCGCCCAGAGCATCTGCCCCTCTCGCGAGAGGACAAACTCCACAAAGGCCTGAGCGAGCTCAGGATGAGGAGCGCCCTTGAGAACAGCAACCGGATCCACACTGATTGAGCTTCCCCCGGCAGGCATGATGTATCGCAGCCGGGAAGACCCATCTGCTTGCTTCAGCGTCTCGCTTGTTGTCCGGCCGTAGAAGTCGATGCACATCCCGGCAACCGCATTACCCTGAGCCACATCCCGGGGGATCTTGGCAGAGCTGTCAGTGAAATACCGGGCATTAGCCCCAATCCTCTGGATCAGGTTCATACTCGCTTTCCAGCCTCGGGCAACCACCCGGCCCCAGTCTTCCTCAGAGGACGAAACAGAAAGCTCCTCCTGAATTTTCTGCTGAACCAGCATCTCGAAAGATTTTGTTACCGAGGAGCTCTTGGTTGTGTCGGCAAGGGCAACCCCATGCATATAGCCCGGGTCGCCAAGATCATCCCAGCTGACGGGCTCCGGAAGCCCCCGCTCGAGCAGAAGATCCGTGTTGTAGCAGATCCCAAAGCTCGAGAGCACGGACCCAACCCATGTATGGTCAGGGTCGTAAAATGTTTCCCCGCTCAAGGTTGCTGGAATACCACCCTCTTTAAACAACTCACTTCGAGTTTCAAAAATTCGGAGTTTTTCAAAGCGGTTCTGCTTGGCCTGAATCGCAAAATCATAGGCGCCGCCTCCGAAAAAGACATCAATCCCACACCCCACCTTTCCCCTCTCTGCCGCGGCCTCAAACCCGTTACCGATCACTCTTACACATTCGGATGTGCCCCCGGGAACGAGGAAGTTTACGTAGACGCTATCGCCAGACCTCTCTTCCCAGTAGGCTGAAAAAGCCTCACCGAATTCTCGCCGTAACGTCTCTGTATGCGGCGTGATAACATCCAGCCGGAGATCTGCCTGATCCGCACCATCGGCACCTGTATCGCGTAGCGCCAGTGGCGCTGCCACCGCGCCAGTAAGTAAGCCCAGTATTAAGAGATTCTTCTTCCAGTTACTCATCACGTCTTAGCGCCTGAATTTGGAATTCTAATCGCGAAGCACCACCACATCCTCAACCTGCATTTTCAGTCCGACCTTAACTCCCTCTTCCAGGACAGCTCGTGGGTTCATTTCGGAAACCTGCATCTCTATCCCCTCCCCGATTCCAACCCGATATTGAATACTCTCTCCTAGATACATCTTCTCTATTACTCGTCCCTCCAGCTGCGCTCCCTCCTGTGAAATCCGAATAGCCTCCGGCCTGATGGATACCTGAACCTGATCCTCCGAGGCAGGCATCCATTGATCATCCGTGATTCTCCCAACCAATTCTCCTGCCTTGGTCCCTACTGCCACCGCACCCCGGCCTTCCACCTTACTTACCTTTCCTCTGAGCAGGTTGGTCTCACCAATAAAAGAAGCCACGTACGAGGTCTTCGGATTCCTGTATATCTGCTCTGGAGTGCCAATCTGCTCAATTCTTCCCCCGTCCATTACGGCGAGGCGATCCGCCATGGAGAGGGCCTCTGACTGATCGTGCGTTACGTAGACCCCTGTCAAACCATTCTCTTTCACGATCCGCCGGATTTCAGAGCGCATCTCCAGTCTCAATTGAGCGTCTAGATTCGAAAGAGGCTCATCAAGAAGAAGGCACTTGGGTTTTACCACAAGAGCCCGGGCCAACGAGACCCGCTGTTGCTGACCACCCGACATCTGGTCAATTCCACGACCCTCAAACCCCGGCATTCGCACCATCTCGAGGACCTCCTTTACGCGCTGCGCAATTTCATTCTTGGGCACTTTGCGCTCTTCCAGACCGAATCCGATATTCTGGCCTACTGTCATATGAGGCCAGAGCGCGTAACTCTGAAAGACCATCGCCGCCTCCCGCTTATGAGTAGGTAAAGCGGTAACATCCTCCCCATCGAAAAAAATCTTACCAGAAGTAGGATCCTCAAGTCCGGCAATACAGCGTAACAGCGTTGTCTTTCCACATCCGCTCCCTCCCAGCAGAAAAAACAACTCTCCCGCTTCCACCGCCAGGCTCACCCCATTCAGCGCCCGGACTTCTCCGAAATCCTTTACAACTGAATCTGCGCGAATGGCGTCCATAACAACTCAATAGACGTAGTAGTCCGTTGTCCACGCCCCTTGGCAAGATCAATCCATCCACCATTCCCAACCCAAAGAAAAAAGCGGTGAACCCCAAAGGGTTCACCGCCCATGAAAACACTCCTTTTACCTAGGGAGCCGATGCCTCAATAACCACGTTGTCAATGGTAAGGCCACTGAAAGCATCAGCCGTGCCGTCACTGACAAAGTTGAATTCCACGCGAGCGGTCTCACCAATCACTGCTTCGGGCACAGCGATGGAAAGACTCTCATATGCGGTATCAAAGAGGCCCATATCAATCGCGATCTCCATTCCGAGCTGAACATCGTCACCAACTCGCCTGAAAACGACCGTGGCGCTATCTCCAAACCCATCCGCATCGCGGTAAGCGTCAAAGGTTAACTCGGCTCCCTGTAGGCCACCAAAGTCAATCGGAGGAGAGAAAAGAGATACGTCTGAGTCCTGACCGTAGTCGCCCAGATTGGTAGACCACGCGTTCCCAGATTCATCCGCCCCAGTCAGAGGGCCGCTTGTCCCCGAGGGAGATCCAAGCTCCCATTGAGTATTGCCTGCCTCATCATTTACCACACTGGTCCACTCTCCCGCCCCAGCCTCAAAATCATCCGAGAAAAGAGCCGGCGCCGGACCCGCAATAAGCTTAAACAGGCGGAGATCTCCTGCCGGCCTCGCAATACTGTGAGTGTTGAGTGGCGGCGTCCCAGATAGGCTTTCGAGGCCTGCGACCGGCGCCCAAGATGCAGGGTCGGGATTACCCGCCGGGTTGTCACTAGCCACCACCGTATACACCTCGGAAGCCGAACTGTTCCACTCGAAATCAATGGTTCCTCCCCCATCAGGGCTCGATACCACAAACTGATACGGATCCCCGGGACTCGTACATATTCCATCAAAGAAAAGAGGACGCTCTTGCTCAAAAGCCGCTTGGACCTCCTCGTCCGTCCAGACCGAGTCATAAATCTCGACCCGGGCGATCGTCCCCGAATAGGCGATGGGCGTATTATTTACGCTCCCTGCATCACTCTCGGACCCGAGACATACCAAGGTCGGATTTCCGTCATTATACGATGCATGCACGTTAAGAAGATTTGGATGCTCCTCGCTATTATTGAATTCCCCATCAATAAAAACCCGATCTTCCAGACCATCGTAGACCCACGATAGCTGAGCCCAACGACCCTGTGTCGCCAAAATATCACTTCCATCTCCATTCGGTCCCCACCCCACATCAGGCTCATTCGGATTATCCACCGGTCCACCGCCCCAGTGACCAATTGCGCCAAAGGTAGGGTGACTTCCCTGGTGCATACCGGCATTTGAGCCTAACGGGCCGCCCCGGTGGCCCCACGAAACCACCGCCTCTTCATTACCAAATGCAGGATTAAAGACCCATGCCCGAACGGTATAGGTCTGATTTCCAACCAGACCGAGCGTAGGAGCATCCACCGCGGCAGTCATCTTGTCTCCATTGAAGGCCAATCCCTGAACCTGAACGTCCGGATTGTCGTTCGCCGGATGACTAGCTACCTCAACCTGACCAATCAGGGTGGTGAATGGCCCAGCTTGGCCAAGGTTAACCACCGTATCCACAATACTACCATCTGCGAGATCAAGACAGGTCATATCCACCTTGACGATCTGGTCGCTGGGAAATGCCGGCTTACTACTCGCATTAAGAGGGTCTGTCTGGAGCGCTACTTCCGCACCGTCTTCAGCTCCATCTCCGTCAGTATCGACATTAAAGGGATCCGTGCCCAGCTGCACTTCCTGCAAATCTCCAAGACCGTCCGCATCGGTATCAGAAACCAAAGGATCTGTCCCGGTATTATCTGTTCCATCGACTACCCCGGTTCCAGTTTCAGCACTATCAAGCAAACCATCTCCGTCAGTATCTTCACTTAAAGGATCGGTTGGAGCAGACTGCCCACCCACCAGGCGGTTTAACTCCTCCCCATCACTTAAGCCATCACCGTCACTATCCGGATTGCATGGATTGGTCCCAAATCCCAATTCGGCTCTGTTAGAGAGGCTGTCTCCGTCAGGATCCGCATCAGCATCCGCAACATTCTTATCGAGACAGTCATAGAGATCTTCTATCGAATCGAATATTCCATCACCATCCAAGTCGCTCACGTCTAGCACCCCATCAAAAAAGAGAGAACTCTCCGCATTAAAAGCCGTACGTATCTCTGCCTCCGACCGGGCAACGTCTTCCACCAGAACCTTGGCAATCGTTCCCGAATAGGCAATCGGGGTGCTATTGACATTTCCGGCATCACTCTCAGAGCCAATCGCGAAAGGAGTAGGCGTTCCATCCTGAAAACTCAGATGAGGACTCAAGGGAATGTGGATCTCCGAATTACTTAATTCACCATCAATGTAGACGCTTTCAGTTGTTCCGTCCCAAGTGTAGGCCAAATGCGCCCATCGATTGGCCGTAGCGTTGATGTCAGTACCGACACCGGAGGGGCCCCACCCAGTATCTGGAGAACCCCAGTGCCCAACTGCCCCAAAGGTAGCATTGTTGCCCTGATGCATCCCCGAGTTCGATCCATCCGGACCTCCCCGATGCCCCCATGACACGATCGCCTCCTCCGCTCCAAAGCCTGGGTTATAGACCCACGCCATGGCTGTATACGGACGATTGCCCTCCATCGTCGTGGAGGATTGGGGGTTCGTAGACACCATTTTGTCACCATTAAAGGCAAGCCCTTGCACGAGGGCTCCGGCATTCGCATTGGCAGGATGGCTGGTCAATTCAACCTGTCCGATGAGAGTTGTAAAATCGCCCGCCGCTCCAGAATTGGTCAAGGTATCTACGACCGCCCCATCGAGAAGACCGAGAGCGGTAGCATTCACGTCTATCAGAGTATTGTCGTTCTGGGCTCTCGCACCGGGGGCGATGGCTAAGCCGAGGAGTAAGGGGAAAAGGCAAGTTTGAATCTTCATCAGAATTCTTAGTGGGTATTTTATTCCTCAGGAACGTTCCCGCCATCAACCAGCCGGATAGCCGGGAATTTCCATTAGCGACCATGGTTACAATACGCGGCCTCAGGTCAATGGGATTCTGCTCAATTGCCTCAGTAAAATAAATCCTCCCCTGTGATATAAACCCCTAAATACTAATAGTTTGACATCGAGTCTCCTACAGGTCTGATGTCGGGCCCCCAAATAGAACCCTCTTTACTCATGTCCCGCTGGAACACTCTGGCTCTCTCCATTTTTCTCTCCATCCTCCTGCCAAAATTAGGAGCAGCTCCCAGCTCCTCACCCCTCACCGCTCCTTCCTCTGGAGGAGAGTCAGGCCCGAGGTTTACCACCTTGCCTCCGGAAAAGACCGGAGTCCTGTCTGTAAACCCCATTGACATATCCCATCCTCTGAAACGCTTGTACACCTCTGCACTAGGTGGGGGCGGCATCGCTGCTGGGGACTTTGACGGCGACGACCAGTGCGACCTCTATTTTGTCTCTGGGGCCCGCACCAACACCCTTTACCGGAACAGAGGTAACGGGCGTTTTGAGGATATCTCCCAGACTGCAGGTGTGGACGGGGGAAGCGCATGGGGATCCGGGGTGGCCGCAGTCGATATTGATGGCGATAAAGATTTAGACCTCTACGTCTGTAATTATGGCTCTCCCAACCAGCTCTTCGTCAATGACGGGAACGGGAAATTTGTGGAATCGGCCTCACGATTTGGACTCGGTCACAGTGGCGCCTTCGCGATGGCAGCATTTGCGGATTACGACCTAGATGGTGACCTCGACGTCTATCTCCTTGGCCACAGGTTCTACCGAGCTGGTGGGCGTCCCAATCGTCCCGTTACAATATTAAAGGACGGCCGCAACCAAATGCTTCCTGAATTCGAAAACTACTACGGGGTCTCCGAGCGCAGGGGGAACATGAAAATCAACAATGTTGGAGCCCCCGACAAACTTCTTCGTAATGACGGTGGTCGTTTTGTGGAAGTCACCCAGCCGGCGGGAATCTCTACCAATCGCTATCACGGCAATTCCGTCACCTGGTGGGATTTTAACCACGATGGACTTCCTGACATCTACGTCGGCAATGACTTTGAAGATCCTGACCTTCTCTACCGCAATAATGGCAATGGTACTTTCACGGATGTCACCCAGCACCAACTACCTCACACAAGCTGGTTCACGATGGGGGCTGACTGCGGAGACCTGAATAACGATGGCTTAATCGATTTTCTCTCTTCGGACATGGCGGGAACTACACATTACAAGTCAAAGACCACGATGGGAATGATGGGCGCATCAACGTGGTTCATGCAGAATACTGTCCCGGCCCAATATATGCGCAACTGTCTCTACGTGAATACTGGTGCAGGGCGATTTCATGAGACTGCCTTCCTCTCGGGACTTGCCTACTCTGATTGGACGTGGGCGGTGAAAATGGGGGATCTTGATTGCGATGGACTCCTCGATGTCTTCATGTCCAATGGGATGACCCGGAATTTCAACAACTCGGACAACCCCCTCGATGTCCGAAAGCTGCACGGCCAGACCGAGTGGGATCTTTATGAGGGGACTCCTACCCGCCCAGAACAGAACCTCTCTTTTCGCAATCTCGGCGCGCTCAAATTTGTCGACAACAGCAAGAGCTGGGGCCTTGCGAAGACTGGCATGAGCTATGGCGCGGTATGGTTTGATCTGGAAGGTGATGGAGACCTTGATCTTGCTGTTGCGAATCTCAATGAGCCTCCCTCTATTCACCGCAACGACACTGCCGACGCCAATCGAGTCATTGTGAAACTGGAAGGCTCCGGCGCAAATACATCTGGTATTGGATCCACTCTGAAAATCACAACTACGGAAGGCCTTCAGATTCGCCAGTTCAATCCGATGCGGGGCTTTAGCTCATGTGACGAGAACTCTATTCAGTTCGGACTTGGGAAGTCCGATATTATTCAAAGTTTGACCGTAACATGGCCCGGAGGCCTCGAGGCAACCTATCGAGACCTCGCCGCGAATCGAAAATACACCTTCTATCAGCGTGATGCCGTCCCTCCAAAGATCAAACCACGGACTCCGTCGCCCCTTTTCCGCTCAAGCAGCGCCCTAGCTGCGGCCCGGCATTGGGAAATGCCGTTTAACGATTTCCGACTACAACCACTCCTCCCCAACCGCCAATCCCAATGGGGGCCATCTCTGGCATGCGGAGACATCGACGGGGACGGAGACGAAGACTTTTTCCTCGGTGGATGCGCAGGGTATCTTGGCACCCTGATCATAAATCAGGGTGCTGGAAAATATACGACACAACCGTTCACGGCCGCGAGCGCCCATAAGACCAGCGAGGACCTTGGAGCCTTGTTTTTTGACTGTGACGGTGACAACGACCTTGATCTGGTGGTTGCCAGCGGCAGCGTCGAGCACCCACCAGCCAACCCTGCATATGCGGACCGGCTTTATCTGAATAACGGAAAGGGCTACTTTGTCCCAGCCAAATCCGGGTCGCTCCCAACGAATCTTGATAGTAGCAGTGTCATTGCAACTGCAGACTTCGATCGGGACGGCGATCTTGACCTCTTCATTGGAGGACGCGGTGTTCCGGGCGCCTATCCCACTGCCTCGAGCAGCAGGCTACTTCGTAATTCAAATGGAAAGTTCACCGACGTATCCAAGCTGTTTCCAGCTCTGACGGAGAAGCGTATTGTCACTGGCGCGATATGGTCCGACGCCGACGGGGACGGATGGGTTGATTTGCTAGTCAGCACCGAGTGGGGACCCATCCAGTTTCTCCGGAACGACAAGGGCAAACTCGTTGACGCAACAGAGGAGTCTGGACTCAGCCCCTTTCTTGGATGGTGGACGGGCATCAATGGCGCAGATATTGATCATGATGGAGACATCGATTTCCTAGCCACCAATTTTGGATTAAACACAAAATACAAGGCTAGCTCCAAGACCCCTGAGGTTCTCTTCTACGGCGACTTTGAAAACTCGGGCCGCAAACGAATCGTTGAAGCAGGTTTTGAGGGTGGAGTTTGCTATCCGCACCGTGGATTCAGCTGCTCCCGGAACGCCATGCCTTTTGTTGGCAGCAAGCTTAAGACTTTTCATAATTTTGCTAGTGCTGCTCTCCCCGAAATTTATCCCCGTAACAGCCTTGGGAAGTCTCTGCGAATGGAGGCCAACACTCTTGAATCCGGCATATTCCGGAACGACGGCAAGGGCAACTTTACCTTTGAGGCTCTCCCCCGCCTTGCTCAGGCATCTCCTTCCTTTGGATCCTCATTTCTCGACGCCACCGGAGACGGACACCCTGATATTTTCCTCGCGCAAAACTTTTTCGGTCCTCAGATAGAAACGCGACCGATGGTCGGTGGCCTCGGACTGATCCTCGAGGGTGATGGAACTGGAAACTTTAAAGCCGTCTCCCCTGCGGCTAGCGGCATCGTCATTCCTGAGGACGCAAAGAGTGTTATCTCCTCGGACCTGAACGGAGATGGACGACTTGACCTGATGGTGGGAATCAATGATGGGCCCGTGCGGTCTTTCATCCGAACCGGAGGCCCCGTCCCCTATCAGGTTGTCCTCGAGGGCCCTGCTGGTAATCGTAGCGGTATTGGGGCTCGGGTTTCCATCCAGCTTTCTGATCAAAGTATTCGAACCGGAGAAATTCGGGCTGGCGCGGGCTACCTCTCCCAGACCCCAGCTCTCTTCAGCTTCACCACACCTGAAGGCATCAGCCCCACCACTTCAAAGGTTCAATGGCCAGATGGCACTGTGACGCAATCGCCTTTTCCGAAGGGAAAGAGAGAGCTCCGCATCAGGAGACCTTAGCAAACGACTTTACTTCTTCGTTCGCATACTCCGGATACGAGAGAGATTTCGACGAGCCATTGTCGATCCTGGCTGTATGTTGAGAGCCTGAATAAGGCGTTGCTCAGCGATCGCCAGGTTACCCGTATCGATATGAAAGATTCCCAGGTTGATGAGTCCGGGAACGAATTGAGGATTCACCTTTACGCAATTCTCGAAAGCCTGCCCCGCCTCTTCAAGGAGACCGACACGCTTACAAGCCAACCCCAAATTGTTGAGCGCGTCTGCATTTTGAGAATCGAGAGAAACCGCCTTTCGCAGAGGCTCTAACGCGCTCGTGGCCTGATTGAGAGAAAGATAAATCAACCCAAGATGGTTAAAGCCTTCAGCAAAACCAGGGTTCACCTCAGTCTCCTTTTCGAAATACTGTTTTGCTGCAGGTAAATCACCGCGTTTTGCATGCAATAATCCCAGAGCATCATTCACCTTTGGAAGAGCAGGATCTAGCTCCAAAGCCCTCAGCAAACTGTTCTGCGCCGCCGGGCTTTGCCCAAGTGCATCGAGCGAAAGACCAAGGTTCATATGCCCAGCCGCAAAATTCTCCCGCAGCGACAGGGCCCTTTGATAGGCCTCAACGGCCTTGGCATGTTGACCCGCCGTAGCATGGACCAGACCGAGATTATTCGCGGCCTCCGCGAAATCTGGAGTCACTGCGAGAGCATCCCGAAATTGAACCTCAGCAGCAGTGAGCCATCGCCCCTGCCACATGTCCTGCGCGAATTGGAAGCGCTGAGAAACTTCGAGCTGGTCCGCTGCCACCCCGACAGTGGCATCAATATTCTCAAGAGACACCCCCCCTAGTCCTGCAGAGCCGACAAGCCGCTCCCACCGAGCTAGAGATGAATGCTCTAGATCTGCCAGAATCTCGTCCACTCCCGGAGCTCCCTTATAGAGCACTGCAAGACGCCCCTCCTTGTCGATAAGCAGGCTCAAAGGAATTACCAAATCAAGCTCCATCGGAGTCAAGCGAACATGCAATCGCTCGAGAATCGTGAGAATCTTTTCGTTGGCCAGGCCAGTCGCGAACGGGAGACCCATTCTCTCAGCCCGCTTTTTTGCATCTGAGGGATCTCCCTCATCCTGCCCAACGCCATCGAGGGCAAGCGCAACGACTTCTACTCCGGCCGCCTCCAAATCCTCAAACCTGTCTTTAAACTCTTCCAACTCTGACAGGCACGGAGCGCACCAGCTCGCCCACAGATTCAAAAGCGTAAACCGACCAACCTTAGGCACCTTCGCAGCCCTCCCCTTCATGTCCTGATACTCCAGCGTGGGAACTTTCAGCAAGGTAACCATCGGAACTCTCACCGTATCTGAGGAAAGACCAGGACTTGTTACACCAGGTTTGAGAGCAAGATCAGAAGATGGTCGCTCCCAACGCAAAGGCGTATTCCCTTCAGTCAGGCGGTAATGTCCATCCGCAGCCAAATTCTCGATCTTGCTCACTGCCCCTCCCGGCCACCGAACAGTTACCGCAACATCTCCGCTGAACTCGCCCAATCCAAAAAGCAACCCCTTACTCGACTGCGCAAGATAGCCATCGCCGGCCCGTACTGTCTTGACGATCGCCTGATCCCTTCCAGGAACCACTATCTCGACTCGAGCGCCAATCGCGTCGCGATTCCCCTTTTTCCCCTCCAAGCGAAGACCAAGAAACCGCCCAGCACGCGGCGCATCATTTCGAAGAAAGCGCAATTGGGGAGCGGTCCGATTCGAGATCCAGAAATCAAGATCTCCGTCATGATCCCAATCAACCAGGCACAAAGACCTCCCATCCTCTGGATAGTCCATACCGGAAATTGCGGACACATTGGCGAACCGATGTATCCTTCCCTTGTCGTTAGCCCCAAGGTGAAGATACATGCAATGACGCTCGCGACCGCTCCACGAACGGCCCCTCTTCATCATCCTTGATAGATCAATATGCGCCGAGGAAGGCTCTCTGGAGGTAGCTTGATGAGAACGCGACACGACCTGCCGCCAGAAAAAACTTCACAAGTCTCCCGTATCGGGAGTGGTAATATATCCATTGGCTACCAGAAGGTCATCCCACCCGTCGTTATTGATGTCTGCAAACATGGAGCTCCATGCCCAACGACCCATCGTCACTCCCAGCTCCTCGCTTGCATCGCGGAACTTTCCTTCTTCCTGCAGAAGGAGAGTGTTGCCGCGGGCGAATCGAAGAAGAGCTCCTCTCGTCTCTTCCGAGGACCCCGGACTGAACCCTTGCTGGGGCGCAATCCGATTGCCTGCTGCTGAGAACATATTGGCCACATAAAGATCCATCACCCCGTCCCTGTCGACATCACCCCACGAAACAGACATTCCGGAGGCCCGATCCTCCCCCTGAACCTCGGGCGCAACATCGACAAACCTCCCGTTATCATTGCGGTATAAATTATTACGGCCAAAATCATTCGCTACGTAGAGATCCTGATCTCCGTCGTTGTCATAGTCCTCCCATCCCGCAGCGAGACTGAATCTCCGATTATTCACATCCAAGCCGACTTCTTCTGTCACATCCTGGAAGTCCCAGGATCCAGACTGGATTTCGTTCCGATACAGGTAATTACGGCCGGCATTGTTGGCGTCATGGTAAACGAACTGCCCTCCCGATCCTATGACCGTAGCTCCGGCCTCAAGGTCCAAGTCTCCCTTGCTGTAATGACAGACATAAAGATCCAGATCTCCATCACAGTCGTAATCTGCCGCTGAAACACCCATCGCCCCTATACCGAGCTCCATGATTCCCGCTACCGAGAAGCGCCCTTTACCGTCATTGCGCGAGACAACCATTCGGGCGTAGGAAGCAATCACCAGATCCTGATCACCGTCATTATCGAGATCTACAAGAAGCGCACTACGACAGGATTCAACCCAACCTGTCCCGGACTCCTCCGTGAAGTCCTTTAGACTGCCATTGGGCTGCTGGACAAAAAGACGATTGGGAAGACCACCCGGCTGGCAAAGATAGAGATCCTCCAGACCATCGCCATTAACGTCACCGAGGGCAGTTCCCGGAGTACCGAGTAATGTCATTTGCCGGGTGTCCTGTATTCTCTGGAGCCAATAGGGGTATCCCAACTGCAGCTGGCGGCGGTAGGACTCATTACCCTTGAGAATTGACTCCGTGCAATCAGCGAAGAGCCTGCGTTCCCCCTCGCTCTGCTCGAATCGCTGCAGCAAGACGCCGGAGAGCATGAACTCCTTTCCGGACCCACTTCTCTTCCATGTCGTCAACCAGTCGCCATGCTGCTCTAACACTCCACTTTGATCTATTCTCGCACACTCAATCAAAACTCTGGCGCGCACCAGCTCCTGTTCCACCTTCAACTCCACAACCTTGAAGCTGCATCGACGGGACTTGGCCTCTCCTCCGAGGGCATTTGGAATCATCTGCAGCGCTGAAGTGAACCCAGCCCGGTCCGAGTAGGACACTTCCTCCGGGACTTCTCTACGCCTGACAACAACGCCTCCGCCACTCCAGGTGTCCTCTGAAATTACTGGAACTAGAGCGGAGCCCTCAACATTCTGTCCTACAACCTTACTGAGCAGGTCCTGATCAAAAACATCACTGGTGACCTGACCGGATATCACCGCCAGCTTTTTCTTGAGAAGGTCGTGCAACGCCTCGGACTCCCAGCCGTCTTGAACGGGATCATCGAGTTCCTTCCAATCGTTCAGCCCAGCAATAGACGATACACTCTCAAGATTCCTTGAACTGGAGAGAGTCGCTCCCTTCCCGGGATCAGACTCGTCGTTTATCGCAACACTCCCCGGCCAGGGGCGCCAGATTATGAGGCACGTGATCAGAAGAACCGCGATCCCCGTAATTAGCAGGAAATTTCGATTCAGCTTCATTGGAAAAAATTAGGGATCTACGAATACATTAGAGAGCCCAGAAGGAACTTGAGATACCCTTCCGCCTTTCCACTTTGCGCCCGTGACTCTCCACTCTGGAACCGCCATTGACGCGGGCCACAGAGGCTACCTATCGGAGTGGACCAGATGGACTTCCATCCGGACGAGACGCCACGGTTTCCCCATTGCTACTCCAATAACTCGCGCCGAGAATTTTCCCGCCTTCATATCGGACCGCACTCTGACGCTGTCCATTTTCGTAATACGTTTCCCAGTCGCCATCCTGATTTCCATCAACGTAGTTTCCTTCCATCATCGTTTGCCCGCTGGGCCATGATTGGGTGAAGTTTCCATGAAGGACTCCGTTTGCATAATTTCTCTCACCGACAAGCTCCCCATTCTCATGCCATCCCTTCCAAGTTCCTTCGTAGTTATTATCCCTGTAGACCCCCTGCATGGACCGCTGTCCGTTCCGATGCCAGACCACTGCCCTCCCGTTTTTGCTTCCATTCTCCATCCTTTCCAAGGCGCTTAACTTGCCATCTGAGCTCACTCTTTTGACCCATCCCTCAAACGCACCCTCCTGACCTTTCTCATAGTAAAGTCCATCGTCACCCAATTCGAGAGCCTCTCCAACCTCTACGGCCACTTTCAACGCCTCTTCTACGTCTTCCTGTTTGAATGAAGAATCCTGCGGCTCGGGCTCAGGGGTCGGCTCGGGCTCAGGGGCTGGCTCCGGTTCAGGGGTTGGCTCCGGCTCAGGGGTTGGCTCCGGCTCAGGGGTTGGCTCGGGCTCAGGAGTTGGCTCGGGCGCGACGACAGGCCTTGCATCGGACTTCGCGGGAATCTTGGGATCCGTGGCTCCTTTTTCTTTCTCTCCACAGCCAAAAAAGAAGAGCGTTGCCAAAATAAGTAGACTCGAAAAGGGCTTCATAACTTCAAGAGAATAGAGCACCCGAGCGAAAAGCGCCAACCCATAATTGAGCATCGAAAAGTTCCAACCCAGAAATACCTGACATTCACCCTCCTCCGCTCTTCAGGCCCCAAAAGGTCATCCCGAGAGAGCAAGGTGTCAGGTTTACCCCAAAATGCGAATCACTCTGCGAATTAGGATCAGCCTAACATACAAGAATCACAAAGGGGGCTTGCATCTGCCCGCCCTCATGTTCCTCCTTTAGGCTATCCCTGAAACTTACACACTTGCGCGCAGATGACCTTATCAAAACGTTCACCGGTAACAGCGTGCGAACACTGACGAGAGCAAAACGTCTCTTACCCCATTAATATGACAGCTCAGACATGGCCCGGAAGAATTCTCCAGCAGTTAAAGGGCGTAAATCCTTTTGACGGAGATTGCGCTCCAAGCCGAGTATCCCTGTTTGGCTCTGGGCGCCCCGCCATGCCAGTGCCCCTCCCGTGGAACTACAAGGAGCCCATCAAGATTTTTGAAGCCTTCTATTCAGAAGCTGACAGAGAAGCCGGCTGGGGTAAACACAATCGTTATCTTTACGCGGGTGGATTACCGCCTGTCCTAGTGACACGTGACCCCGGAATCATAAAGGCGATCCAAGCCAACACGGGCGACAAGCCAGGGCAATTCGACCGGGACACAAGCCCAACCGCTGGAATTGCCCGCGCAACGGGTGAGGACTCCCTGCTGTATTCAAACGGGTCGATCTGGCGCCGCCAGAAGAGCATGGTCGCAAAGCCCTTCAGCCGATCCAACCTCTTTCAACCCCAGAAGTTCCAAGGATTTGAGCAGACATTCCGCAAAACAGCGATGCAACGGTTGGAAGCGCTGCGCGCTGCCCAGAAATCCAGCGGAAAAGAGTCTACCCGTGTCGAGCTCGATCCAGAGATTAAGGTCGTCATGCTTGAAATGCTGGTGAACAATTTTTTTGGCGGCAAGGTATCCTATGATGAGTTGAGGGACCGCTTCATCCCCGCCTTGGTCTATCTGATCGACCATATGATTCGGGACACGGTAGCGCCCAAGGCTCAGGCAATCGCCAGGAAACTGTCTGGAGGTGAGAAGATCCTGCAAATTTACAAGGCCGATTTCGAGAAGCTGACCGACATCGCTCTTTCCGGGAGAGCCGAGGGCCTTGGCTTGTGGAACGAATTTCACTCCGAAGCCCCCGACGAAGCTCTGCGCAGTAATATTCGTGTCTTCCTTGCGGGCGCAATGGAGGCAACAACTTCGTTCGCGAGTTGGGCAATCTCGCATCTGTCACATCACCCCGAATGGCAGACCAAGATCTACGAAGAGGTCAAAGACATGGACGTTTACGATCCCGATGACTTCACCAAGGCTCCAAACCTGAATCACGTTCTCGAAGAAACACTCCGTCTGACGCCAGCTCTCTATTTCTTTCCACGCAGAGCAACGGCAGACACCTGGGTCGAGACCTCAGACAAACGAACGATGATGATACCAAAGGGCACCCACATCAGACTCGATGTATGGCATTCAAATCGTTGTGAGGAGTTCTGGGGTGAGGACGTAACAGGATATCCTGCAGATATCTTTGCGCCTGAAAGGTGGGACTCTCTCAAGGAGAGGGGCCTCTCGGCAAAAAGCATGCTTCATTTTGGATTTGGACACGGCCCACGCTTTTGCCCCGGAAGGTCCCTTGGACTCCTTGAGGTTGGCCTCGTTGTGGGTGCTCTCGTCAAAATCTTCAAGTTTAAGGCCGTTCATAGTAAGACCGGTCCCAGCGCCGGAGTTTCCACCAAGCCCGCAGATGGTGTAATGGTGGACCTGAGGCTTAGAAATAACGAATAATGCGGCTCCTGAATCGAAGGCCTTACTCCGCTCCACCAGCCACATGAACTCGCTTAAAAGAACGTGCTCGAGGGGGGACTCGAACCCCCACGGGTATTACCCCACTAGATCCTTAATCTAGCGCGTCTACCAATTCCGCCACCCGAGCATGAAGAATTTCTTCCTGATGGGCGGGAGGCTTAGGGGCGCGCCGCCGGAAAATCAAGAGAATCCTCACCTTAAAACATCAGTTTCCCTCTCTTATCCCATTGATTCTGGACGTCGCATTTTCCACATGGGAACCTTCAGCGTAGAGAAACCCCATGAATCGAACCACCCTAGCCGCCGCACTCATGCTCTTCGCTGCGACCGGCTCCGGCACCAGCCAAGACCTGAAATTAACCTACCATGAGGACCCAAAACCCCTTCCTGCTGGCGCGGTCGTCGAGGAATGGCCCCGGTTCCTTGGCATTCGGGACAACGCAACCTCTCGGGAAACCAAGCTTCTCGACCGATGGCCCGACGGGGGGCCCAGCAAGGTCTGGGAACTGGAAACAGGTGAAGGCTACTCCAGCCCCCTGTTCGCCGAGGGCAAATTGATCTATTTCCACCGGCTGAATCATAGTACCCTTACAGGGTCAGGTCAGGAGGCTATTGACTGCCTCGACCCGGATACAGGGAAGCGACACTGGAGGGTCAAGTATCCTGCTACCTACTCCGATCGTTATGGCTTTAGCCCCGGGCCCCGATCAAGCCCAGTCATTCACAAGGGCCGCATCTACGTCACAGGTATCACTGGCCAGCTCCACTGCCTCGACCTTAAGACCGGAGCGATCCTGTGGAAGCGTGACCTCGGAAAGGAGTATAATATCCCAACCAACTTCTTTGGCTACGGCCCCAGCCCCAGTCCTGTCTGGAAGGACCGGATTATTCTTAACGTGGGCGGTCGAGGCGCTGAAAACGGTGAGGGCGTGTGCGTCGCGGCCTTCTCTATCGCGGATGGGTCCACGCTCTGGGAAGTAAAGGACCAGTGGGGCGCGAGCTACGCCTCTCCCACGATCACAACACTGCAGGGAGTAGAGTGTGCCGTAGTCGCTGCAGCAGGGGAAAGCCGGCCCCCTCATGGGGGACTACTCGTCATTGATGTAAAGTCGGGGAAGGTCTATGACCGCTTCCCATGGAGAGCGGACAAATACGAGTCTGTTCTAGCCTCTAGCCCACTTGTCCTCAGTGACCGGAGAATTTATCTCGGAGATTGTTACGGCGTCGGCGGCGTGGTCCTGGAATACGACAAGAGGCTCAAATCCAAGATCGTCTGGAAAGAACGCTGGTTCGGGATGCACTGGATGATGCCCCTACAGATTGATGGACACCTCTACGGATTCGCGGGACGCAATATCCCGGACACCCAGTTCAAATGCGCCAATGCTACTACCGGAGAGATTCTCTGGGAAGAGGATATGCAGTGGCGGGAAGGCGGGCGAATCAACGGGCTTTTCCGAGGAAGCCTTCTCCGTGCGGATGAGCGGGTCTTCTGCCTCGGGGAGGACGGCGTTCTCGCAGAACTCAAGGTCAGCCCGAAGGGCGCCGAAACAGTTCAGAGAGCCCGTCTCTTTGCTGCTCGTTCCAGCTGGACTCTCCCTACCCTGCACAACGGGCTTCTTTACGTCTCCCAGAACGAACACGACTTGCTTACCCAGGTCCCTCCTCGCATCATATGCTATGACTTCCGGGGCAAGTAATTAGTGTCCACCGCTTCATGAAAGCCCTCGAACTAATCTCCTCGTCCACCTTCGAACTCGTTGAAAAGGCGACGCCCGTACCGGGGCCTGATGATCTTCTGATAGCAGTAAAGGCCTGCGGGATCTGCGGAAGTGACATCCACGGCATGGACGGCAGCAGCGGACGACGAATCCCTCCACTGGTAATGGGCCATGAGGCAGCCGGAGTGATCGAAGGCTGTGGATCCAATGTTATCGGATGGACTGAGGGAGACCGGGTCACCTTTGACAGCACCATCTACTGCGGCGAATGCGATTACTGCCGAGCCGGGCGCGTCAATCTCTGTGTGGACCGGGAAGTTCTTGGAGTCTCTACACCAGACTTTCGCAGGCAGGGTGCGTTCGCAGATTATGTTGTCGTTCCCTCCCGAATCTGCCACCGGATTCCCGAAGGTCTCCCTTTTGAGGAAGCGGCCTTCGCCGAACCAGTTTCCGTTGCTCTCCACGCCGTTAACCGAGTTCATATCGCGGAAGGAGAAAGCGCAGTCGTCGTTGGCGCAGGGCTCATTGGCCTGCTCGTTATCCAATCTCTTAAACGAGCTGGCTGCAGTAATATCATCGCAATTGACCTCGCTGAGGAACGGCTGAAACTGGCACTGCAGCTTGGAGCAAGCTCAGCGTTTCGACCCGACCACGATGATCTTCAGAGCACCATTCGCTCTCTAACCGGAGGCGAGGGTCCGGAGGCAGTGTTAGAAGTTGTTGGCATTAGCTCCACTGTGGAACTGGCCGTCAATATGGCCCGCAAAGGCGGACGGGTGTGCCTTGTCGGGAATCTTGCTCCAAGCGTTCAGTTTCCCCTGCAGGCGGCTGTCACGCGCGAATTGGACATCCTTGGTTCCTGCGCCATTAACGGCGAGTATCCAGATGCTATCGCAGCCATCGCAGCAGGCGAAATCGATGTCCGCGCTCTCACTTCCTGTGTTGTGCCCCTCGCCGAGGGAGCGTCGTGGTTTTCCCGGCTCGAATCGGGAAAAGAATCGCTCCTGAAAGTGATCCTGCAACCGGGGTAAACTCATCCTCTCGCTCCAATCCTCTTTACATCTATATGCGTGCCTCTCTTTTTGATCTTTCTGGGAAAACTGCCTTCGTGAGCGGAGCCAGCCGTGGCCTCGGCAAGGGCTTTGCCCTCGCGCTCGCACGGGCGGGAGCCGACCTCGTGATTTCGAGTCGAAGCGGGGAAGGCCCACTGCTCGAGACCAAGACCGAAATTGAGAAAATGGGGCGCAAAGCGTGGACAGTCTCTCTTGATGTCCGCAACGAGGAGAGCATCAAACAATCTACCGCCCTCGCGTGGGAGCGGGCCGGAAAAATCGATATTCTCGTCAATAATGCAGGATGCAACGTACGCAAGCCCGCTTTGGAGGTAACTTGGGATGACTGGAACCTGGTTCTCGAGACCAATCTTCGGGGGTTATTTTTTCTCGCACAGGCTCATGCTGCCCTGATGATTCCCCGGCAATATGGGCGCATTATCAATATGGGTTCAGTCACATGCGTGGCCGGCTACGCAGGATTGGCTCCCTACGGCGCAAGCCGAGGCGGAGTCAAGCAACTGACCATGAGTCTGGCTCACGACTGGGGATCCCATGGACTCACCGTCAACTGCCTTGCTCCCGGATGGTTTCGAACTGAGCAAAACAAGGTCATGTACGAGGATGAGGGCTGGGTCGATTACCTACGTGAACGCATTCCTCTCGACCGCCCAGGCGCACCCGGGGATCTCGACGGCACGGTGGTATGGCTGGCTTCTGATGCCAGTGCCTATGTGACCGGTCAGACGATTCTAGTCGATGGAGGCATCTCGGTTGGTCCGGTTCGGGCCGTACCTTCGTAGTCGTCTCCCCAAGGCCATCTTCAAGGCTGCCTTCCACGTGTATATAGAGGTTTCTTCTTATTTTTACATATCAACATATCGAGATTCGTTGATTTGAACCTTGCAAATCCGACTCGTACTTCTAGGCTTCGAGAGCGATGAGATCGGACCCTACCGCAAAACTTCACGACCTCTTTCGCTCCCGAGTCGCGCTCCTTGACGGTGCGATGGGGACCACTATCCGGGAATACCGTATCTCTGAGTCTGCAGCCCGGGGTGACCGGTTCGCGGATGCACCTCAGGATTTGCTGAACAATGGAGATATCCTTTCCCTAACCCAACCTGACACTATCGGAGACATCCACCGGAGGTTTCTCGATGCAGGATCAGACATCATCGAGACCAATACGTTCTCTGCTACCACCCTGTCCCAAGCCGAATTTTTTATTGAGGACCCCCGCGAACAAGGGGGCCGCAAGGATCCCGCATTCTTCCAGAAGATTCTCGAAGACGACTTCCTTCGTGGACTCGTTGAAGACCTGAATATAGAGAGCACTCGCATTGCCAGAAATCAGGCAGATCGTATGGAAGAAGAAACTGGAACTCCCCGTTTTGTCGCGGGTGCGATTGGCCCATTAACCCTGTCGCTGAGCAACGCCCCGGATCATGACGACCCGTCCTTTCGTCCAGTCACTTTTGATCAAGTGCAGGCTAGCTATCTTCATCAGGCCCGAGCTCTGGTAGAAGGCGGATGCGACCTTCTCCTCGTGGAGACGATCTTTGACTCACTGAATGCGAAAGCAGCCTTGGTTGCGATTCAGCAACTCTTCGAAGAGCGGGGTTCTTCTCTACCCGTCATTGTCTCCGCAGCGGTTGGAAGTGGTGGAGCGACCCTGATTTCGGCCCAGCGGATCGAGGCCTTCTGGATAGCGGTCCGTCACATCAAACCCCTCGCAGTCGGACTAAATTGCTGTGAAGGCCCGGACGTTCTTCGTCCCTTCGTAGCTGAGCTGGCAGAGTCCGTTGATTGCTTTACCTCCTGCTACCCTAATGCCGGGTTACCCAATCCCCTGGCCCCAACCGGGTTTGACCTCGAGCCTCACCATATGGCTGAATACATGGGCGAATTTGCGAAGTCTGGACTACTCAACATAGCAGGTGGCTGTTGTGGCAATACCCCCAGCCATATTGCTGCAATCGCAGAGGCGGTGAAACCTCATCAACCACGTATACCCGGGGCGCGAGCAGTTACTCTTTCTGGAAGATGACTCCTGAATCCCTACCCCTATGTCTTAGCGGCACTGACGCCTACGTGCACGGGCCGGGGTCAACCTTTCTTATTATCGGTGAGCGGACGAATGTAGCGGGGTCGCCCCGCTTCCGAAAATTAATCAAGGAAGACCGCCTCGAAGAGGCCGTCGAGGTGGCACGCCAGCAGGTCAGCAATGGGGCCAACGTAATCGATATCTGCTTCGACGAAGGACTCATTGATGGTGTCTCCATGATGACCCGGTTCCTTCATCTTCTCCAAGGCGAACCAGATGTCGCAAGAGTTCCCTTCATGATCGATTCTTCGAAGTGGGAAATTCTCGAGGCAGGCGTGAAGTGCCTCCAAGGCAAAGGCATTCTTAATTCCATTTCTCTAAAGGAGGGAGAAGAACGATTCATCGAACAAGCCAGAATTATCCGCCGCTTCGGAGCAGCAGTCGTAGTGATGGCATTTGACGAGCAAGGACAAGCCGCAACCTACAAGGACAAGACGAGAATATGCGAGCGAGCGTATCGTATCCTCGTCGATCGGGTAGATTTTCCACCAGAAGACATTATTTTTGATCCTAATATCCTGACAGTCGCCACAGGTATCGAAGAGCATAACAACTATGCCGTCGATTTCATTGAAGCCACGCGATGGATTAAGGAAAACCTTCCTCACGCCCGGGTCTCCGGGGGTGTGTCCAACATCTCTTTCTCCTTCCGCGGCAATAATATCGTCAGGGAGGCGATGCACTCGGCATTTCTTTTCCATGCCACGCAGGCAGGAATGGACATGGGAATTGTGAACGCAGGGATGCTCGAGGTATACGACGAGATTTCTCCTAGACTGCTTAAGGGTGTCGAGGATGTCATTCTTAACCGACATCCTGACGCCACTGACCAGCTCCTCTCAATTGCTGAAGATTTCATAGGAAAAGAAGGGAAAAAACAGGAGGTCGATCTTCGATGGAGAGAAACCTCAGTAGAAAAGCGTCTCGAATATGCCCTATTGAAGGGAATTACCGAATTCATCGACTCGGACACTGAAGAGGCCCGAAAGCAATATGGCCGTCCATTGAAGGTCATTGAAGGCCCACTCATGGATGGCATGTCTATCGTGGGAGACCTTTTCGGAGAGGGTAAAATGTTTC
>MDSV01007266.1_pt1 | contig 44065 bp, 49 predicted proteins | sample 810851 | NCBI WGS metagenome assembly MDSV01 (sample SAMN05326640, study PRJNA326480) | marine metagenome | isolation source: seawater | place: Atlantic Ocean: North East | collected 2012
CTCTATTTTTTTATAAGTATTTTTAATAAATCTTTGTCCTCCAAATCCTGGATTTACTGACATTATACATACCATATCTAAGTCATTAATAACTTCTTTTAAAAGATTTATTGGTGAATGAGGATTTATTGCAACACCTGCCTTCATTCCTTCTTCCTTTATAGCATAAATTGTTCTATGAAGATGATTACAAGCCTCTAAATGTATAGTTAATATATCAGCTCCACATTTTTTAAAATCTTTTATATACCTGTCTGGTTCTACAATCATTAAGTGAACATCCATTGGCTTTTGAGCAATTTTTTTGATACTTTTTATAACTGGCATTCCAAATGAAATATTGGGTACAAATACACCATCCATTACATCTATATGAAACCAGTCAGCTTTACTGTTATTTACTAATTCACAATCTTTATCTAACTTTCCAAAGTTTGCAGCTAATATTGATGGAGCAATTAAATGAGACATATATGGTTAAATTTTGTAATAAAAAAAGGGCTTTTAGCCCCTCTTTATTATCCTAGATAAGTTTTAAGTATTTTACTTCTAGATGTTTGTTTTAATCTTCTTACAGCTTTTTCTTTAATCTGTCTTACTCTTTCTCTTGTTAAATCAAATTTTTCACCAATTTCTTCAAGAGTCATAGCATGCCCTGCATTTAGACCAAAATATGAGGAGACCACATCTGCTTCTCTAGGGGTTAGAGTGTCAAGAGCTCTTCTAATTTCCTCTCGTAAAGACTCAAGCATTAAATCTGAATCTGGATTAGGACTTTCGTCAGAACCCATAACATCATATAAATTACTATCTTCTCCTTCAATTAGCGGAGCATCCATAGAAACATGTCTACCTGTATTTTTAAGAGATTGTTTTACTTCTGTAAGTGAAAGATCTACAAGCTCAGCAATTTCTTCAGCAGTAGGAGGGCGTTCAAATTGTTGCTCTAGCTTGGCATATGCTTTATTTATTTTATTTATTGATCCAATTTTATTAAGTGGTAGTCTTACAATTCTAGATTGTTCTGCTAAAGCTTGTAAAATAGATTGTCTAATCCACCAAACTGCATATGATATAAACTTAAACCCTCTTGTTTCATCAAATCTTTTAGCTGCTTTAATCAATCCTAAATTTCCTTCATTAATTAAATCAGGTAATGTAAGACCTTGATTTTGATATTGTTTAGCAACAGAAACAACAAATCTAAGATTTGCTTTTGTAAGTTTGTCTAATGCTCTTTCATCGCCAGCTTTTATTTTTTGAGCTAACTCTACTTCTTCTTCTGCTGTAATTAAATCTACTCTTCCAATCTCTTGTAAATACTTATCAAGAGAAGCCGTTTCTCTGTTGGTAACTTGTTTGGTTATTTTTAGCTGTCTCATATCAATTTATTTAGGTCCGCCTTACTTATACGTTTGGTAAATCAAAAGGTTACATTAATATAATTTATTTTTTAGTTTTTTCTAATAAAACTTTTCTGGACAATTTTAATTTACCACTTTTTTCATCAATTGCAATTAGTTTTACCTGAATTTCATCACCTTCTTTCAGTATGTCTTCAACTTTTTCTACTCTTTCCCAAGCAAGTTCAGAGATATGTAATAAGCCATCTGTATTGGAAGAAATTCCTACAAATGCACCATAGGGCATGATAGATTTTACTTTACCGGTATATATTTTGTCAATTTCAGGAACAAATGCAATTGAACGTATTTTCTCTACAGCTAAATCTATTTTTTCTTGATTAGTTCCAAGAATTTCAACAATTCCCTGTTCGTCTACTTCTTCCACGGATATATTTGTTTCGGTAGAAGCTTGTAATTCTTGAATAATTTTACCTCCTGGACCAATTATACCTCCAATAGTTGATTTAGGTACTTTAAGAACAATTATTTTTGGAGTTTGAGGTTTAAGATTTTCTCTTGGCATGCTAATAACATCTGTTATTTTTTCTAAAATATGTAATCTTCCTTCTTTGGCTTGATGTAATGCTTTTGATAAAATATCATATGATAATCCTTGAATTTTTATATCCATTTGACAAGCAGTGATACCATCTTTTGTTCCAGTTACTTTAAAGTCCATGTCTCCCAAGTGATCCTCATCACCAAGTATGTCAGATAGAATAGCATATTTACCATCATTATCTGAAATTAGCCCCATTGCTATACCTGAAACTGGCTTACTTATCTTAATTCCAGCATCCATTAGTGCTAATGTTCCAGCACATACTGTAGCCATTGAAGATGATCCATTAGATTCTAAAATATCTGAAACGATTCTAACAGTATATGGATTGTTTTCAGGAAGAACTTTTTTTAATGCTCTTTGTGCTAAGTTTCCATGCCCAATTTCACGTCTACTAGTTCCTCTTAACATTCTTGCTTCTCCAGTAGAAAATGGTGGGAAGTTATAATGTAGGTAAAAGTCTTCGTGTCCTTGATATGTAACACCATCTAAACGATTAACATCTGTAGCAGAGCCTAGAGTTACTGTTGTTAATGATTGAGTTTCTCCTCGAGTAAATACGGCAGAACCATGAGGAGTTGGTAAATAATCTATTTCACACCAAATAGGTCTAATTTCTGAAGTTGTTCTGCCATCTAATCTCTTTCCTTCATTTAAAACTAGGGTTCTTATGGCTTCTTTTTCTACATCATGATAATATGTATTGATATGATTTTCATCATATTTTTCTATTTCCTCATCAGATAACTTGAGAATCCATTCTTGTTTTATATTATTAAATTTTTCTTTTCTTTCATCCTTAGATAATCCTTGAGAAGCTACATTATATACCAAATCATAAGTATCTTTTTTAATTCTTGTTTTTAGCTCTTCATCATGATTTTCATGACAATAGGTTCTCTTAGGAGAAGAAGTTGAAATTTTATTTGCAAGTTTTATTTGAGCTTCACATTGTTTTTTGATAGCATCATGAGCTATTTTGATTGCTTCTATCATTTCATCTTCTGAAACTTCATTCATTTCACCTTCTACCATAGCGACACTATCTGATGACGCTCCTACCATCAAATCAATGTCTGCACTTTCTAATTGCTCAGATGAAGGATTAATTATAAAATCATTGTTAATTCTAGCTACTCTCACTTCAGAAATTGGTCCATTAAATGGTATGTCAGAAATAGCAAGTGCAGATGATGCTGCCAAAGCTGCTAAAGCATCTGGTTTAACATTTGGGTCGTGTGAGTTTAGTGAAATCATTATTTGTACTTCAGCATGATAGTCACTAGGGAACATTGGTCTTAATATTCTATCAACTAGTCTCATAACTAGTATTTCTTGATCTGTTGGTCTAGCTTCTCTTTTTAAAAAACCTCCTGGAAATCTACCATCAGCTGCAAATTTTTCTCTATAATCAACAGTTAGTGGTAAAAAATCTACTCCTTCTTTTGCTTCTGGACTTGATACAACTGTTGCTAGTAGGTGTGTTTTACCCATTCTAACTTCAACTGAACCATGAGCTTGTTTTGCTAATTTTCCTGTTGAAATTGATATTTCTCTTCCATCTTCTAACGTAATTATTTGTTTTTCTTCTTTTATCATCTTGTTTTATTTGTTTGTAATTAAAAAAAGGCAATAAGATTATTGCCTTTTTACATTATCTTCGTAGTCCTAATTCTTTAACTAACTTCCTGTATTTAATAATGTCTTTAGATTTTAAATAGTCTAATAATTTTCTTCTTTTTCCAACCATTATTTGAACTGATCTTTGTGTTCCAAAATCTTTTTTATTAACTTTTAAATGTTCTGTTAAGTGTTTTATTTTTTTAGTAAAAAGTGCTACTTGACTAAATACAGAACCTGTGTCTTTTTCATTATTTCCGTATTTTTGGAATAACTTAATTTTTTCTGTTGATGAAATACTCATTATATAATTTTTAATCCTTTATGGGCTGCAAATTTAATAAAACAATTTAGATACTAATTGTTTTTAAGTAGAAATTATCCTTTGATTATTCTTAATATTTGGGCTAATTTTTCTTTTAGCTGCTTTCTTTCAATAATTGTATCAATAAAACCATGATCTTTTAGAAATTCTGCTGTTTGAAATCCGTTAGGTAAATCTTTTCCAATAGTTTCTTTAACAACTTTTGGTCCTGCAAAACCGATTAATGCCTTTGGTTCAGCAATATTTATATCACCAAGCATTGAGAATGAAGCAGTAGCACCTCCAAAAGTAGGGTCTGTACAGATAGATATATATGGGATTTTTTCTTTAGCAAGTAATGCTAATTTTGCAGATGTCTTAGCTAGTTGCATCAAAGAAATACCTGCTTCCATCATTCTAGCTCCTCCAGATTTAGAAATAATAATCATGGGAGATTTATTTTTTCTAGCATAATCTATTGCTCGTGAAATTTTTTCACCAACTACTGATCCCATAGAGCCACCAATAAAACTAAAATCCATGCACGCAATTACTACTTTATTTCCTTTTAAATTTCCATAGCCTGTTCTTACTGCATCTTTGAGACCAGTTTTCTTTTGCATAGATTTAACTCTATCACTATATTTTTTCTTATCCTTAAAAGATAATGGATCAGATGAGCTCATATTTGAATCAAGTTCTAGGAATTTATTATTATCAAATAATAGTCTAAAATATTCTTTTGATCCAATTCTACTATGGTAATTACAATTTGGACAACAATATAAGTTTGCTTTATGCTCTGCAGAAGTTATAATATGCTTACATTTCGGACATTGATTCCATAATCCATCAGGAGTCTCTTTTTTTTCATGTGTAGAAGTAGTAATTCCTTCTTTAATTCTTTTAAACCAACTCATATTAAATATTTCGATTAATATTATTTAAGTCATGAAAAGATGTAATTAGTCTTTTTTTGAAAGTTAGTTCACCTTCTCTTAACCATACTCTTGGATCATAATATTTTTTATTAGGTTTTTCATCTCCTTCAGGATTACCAATTTGACTTTTAAGGTATTCTTTCTTTTCTGAAAAATAATCTCTTATACCTGTAGTAAACCCCCATTGTAGATCAGTATCTATATTCATTTTAATTGCTCCGTATGAAATAGCTTCTTTTATTTCTTCTTTTGTTGATCCTGATCCTCCGTGGAAAACAAAATCTATAGGTTTTTCTTCTGTATTATATATTTTTTTTACATAGTCTTGAGAATTTCTAAGAATAATTGGAGTTAATTTTACATTTCCAGGTTTATATACACCATGAACATTACCAAAAGCGGCGGCAACAGTAAATCTATCACTTATTTTTATTAATTCACTATATGCATATGCAACTTCTTCAGGCTGTGTATATAGTTTACTACTATCAATATCTGTATTATCCACTCCATCTTCTTCACCTCCAGTGACTCCTAGTTCAATTTCTAGTGTCATTCCAATTTTTGACATTCTTTGTAAATAATCTTTACATGTTTGAATATTTTTTTCAATTGGTTCATCTGATAAGTCAATCATGTGTGAACTATACAAGGAATGTTTGTTTATTTTGTAAAATTTTTCTCCTTCTTCTAACAAGCCATCTATCCAGGGTAAATTTTTTCTAGAGCAATGGTCAGTATGTAAAATTACACTAGCATTATATGCTTTAGCCATTTGATGTACATGCATTGCGCCAGAAATCCCACCATTTATTGATGCTAATTTATTTTTATTATTTAAACCTTTACCTGCAAAAAAATCACAACCTCCAGTTGAGAATTGAATTATCACTGGTGAATTAACTTTAGAAGCGGTTTCTAAAACTGTATTAACTGTACTAGTATTGGTAACATTTACAGCAGGAAGTGCATATTTGTTTTTTTTAGCATCTGAAAATACTTTTTGAACATCATTTCCTGTTAAAACGCCTGTTTTGAATTTTGTCATATTTGTTTTTTTTTAGTTTGAAAGCAAAATTATAAGATTGTTCCAAAAATCTAAGCATTATTTTGTAATAATTTAATATTATTGAATTTTAGAATAAAAATGCTTACAAGTAAACAGATAAAATTTATAAAGTCATTAACATTAAAAAAAAATAGAATTCTTCATAAATGTTTTATTGTAGAAGGAGAGAAGATGATTTCTGATTTGCTTAAATCCTCATTTGAAATTCTTGATTTATATGCTTCAGATAAGTGGAGTAATTCTGAAGTAGATTATATAAAATTATCTTCAAAACAACTACAAAGAATAAGTCAGTTTAAAAACGCAAATAAAGTTATTGCCATTGTTAAAATTCCTGAAAAAATTATCTTAAAAGATACAGGTGTTACTCTAGTTCTTGATCAAATTCAGGATCCTGGTAATTTTGGTACAATTATTAGGATTTGCGATTGGTTTGGTGTTAAACAAATTATTTGTTCAAATGACACTGTTGATATGTATAATTCTAAAGTTGTTCAGTCTAGCATGGGTAGTATTTTTAGAGTTAATATTTTTTATAGAAATCTAGCTGAGTATCTAAAAAACGTCACTAATCCGGTTTATGCAACTTTAAAAAATGGGAACAGCATAAAAAAAATTAAAAGAAATAAAAATTGTCATATAATTATTGGTAACGAAAGCAAGGGGATTTCAAATAACTTATTTTCGTATGTTGACGAAAAATTTTCTATAAATCAGACAAGTTCAGATATAGATTCTTTAAATGTTGCAGTAGCTACTGGAATAATTCTTTATGATTTTTGTGCTTAGTTTCCTTTTGGCCTATATCTATCTTCCCATCTTAATCCTTCCCACCCACATTCATTACATGAGTATCTTTTAAGATCAAATATTCTAAAGGAAATATGAAACAATATTTTGTCAATTTGTTTTCTTTTTGTTCTGTTTAATGCATTAGAGCAATCAGGGCAAGCATTAGTACAATTTTTAAATGTTTTCTTTCTACCTATATTTAAAAATTTTATAATTAGTAGAAATAAACTGTAAATAATAAGTAAAATGAATATTTTTATAAAAGGATCGCTAAACATATAAAAATTGATGTTTAACAATTTTAATAAAAAATGTTATACTATTGGTTAACAGCTTGTTAAGTTATTAAAGATAAATTGTTAATTATTCAAATGTGAATGATAACATCCATCCATTAGTATTTAAATCATTAATTAATTTTGTATATCCAGAATCATCTTTTGAAATTATATTTAAAAAACCATAAGATAACTTTATTTCAGGAGAAAATTTAAAATACTCTAAATAAAAATCAATACCAAATCCAACTTCACCTAACAAATCATCTTTTTTAAGCTTGATAATTTCTTCTCCTTCATCATCAATTTTGTCTTGTGAGGCAATATCCATACTATATTTTATTCCTACTAGCATATAGGTTCTAAAGTTATTGTATCTTTCTGATTTATATTTTATACTAATAGGAAAATCAATTAAAGTTGATTCAATAATTTTTTTTTCAAAATTTGAAGTTTCATTATCTTTAGTCAATGTATATTCTAAATGACGTTCTCCAAAGATTAATGCAGGAATAAATCTTAAATCAGCATATTTTCCTATTCTAAAATTTGAAACAATTCCTAAATTAAAACCTTTTTGACTTTTTGTATATAATGTTAAAAGTGAATCGTTATCAATTGTATTGCTGTTCTTTTTTAAATTGAAGTTTAATTCATTAATACCAAGAGTAAATCCAAAATGTATTTTTTTATGATCATATCTAGGCAGATTTTGTGGTTTTTTATATTGTTGACCAACTACATTCAAACATAAAAATATATTTAAAATTAGAAAAATATTTTTTTTTAGATTATTCACGATGAAATAACGTTTACTAATTTATTTTATTGCTACAAATAATGATACTATTCCGAATGATAATGGAATATATTTCACTTTTTTAAAACCTATCTTTTTTAATAGATAAATAAACTCTTTATTTTTTGGAAAAGTTGCAACGGATTTTGGTAAATAAGAGTATGCCGCACCATCTCTTGAAACCAAAGCACCAATTTTTGGTAAAATAAAATTAAAGTAAAGTTTGTATAATTTTTTAAATATTTTTTTTGTTGGAAAAGAGGGTTCTAGTATTACTATTTCCCCTTCTTTATTTAAAACTCTGTATATTTCATTAAGACCCTTTTCTAAATTTTCAAAATTTCTAACTCCAAATCCTACAGTGATTGCATCAAATTCATTATCTTTGAAAGGTAAATCTTCAGAATCTCCTTCATTAAATATTATTCTTTTTGATAAATTCTTTTTCTTGATTTTTTGATTAGCAATATCTAACATTCCATTGGATATATCTATTCCTATTATTTTAGCTTTAGTATATTTAGATGCACAAATTGCAAAATCACCAGTTCCAGTAGCTACATCAAGAATTTTTTTTGGGTTATTTCTTAGTTCCTTTACTGCTTTTTTTCTCCATATATTGTCCAATCCTGCAGAAAGTGTAAAGTTAAGAATGTCATAATTTGTAGCGATATTATTAAACATAGTAATAATTTGTTGTTTTTTTCCTTCTTTTGAATTATATGGTTTTGTTTTAGTCATTTTTAGAAAAAATTATAAATTCTTTTTTAAGTTTTATTTTATTAATTGGAACTACACCGACTTCTTCGCAAACAATTCCAGCTGCTATATTAGATAAGATAGTTAAATTATAATAATTAACTTTGTTAGCCAAACAAAGAGCACTTACAGCAATAACAGTATCGCCAGCTCCAGAGACATCTTTAATTTTTCTTTTTATTGCATGAAAATGTTTATGTGATTCTTTAGAAAAAATTAGCATCCCATTTTCAGATAATGTTAATAGAATTGCTTTAGCTGATAATATTTTTCTTAGTTCATTTGTAGTTTTTACAATGTTTTCTAAATTAGTAGTTAATTTGGTTCCCATTCCTTTACTTATTTCATAAAGATTTGGTTTGAAAATTGTACAATTTTTATATTCTTTAAAATTATTTATTTTAGGATCAACTATTGTAGGGATATTTTTTTTATTTGCCAACTTAATAATAGTTTTAATTATCTTTGGAGTTAAAACTCCTTTGTTATAGTCTTGAAGAACAATAACATTATGATCTGAAAGGAATTTAGAAACTATTTCAATAATTTTTTTTTCATTCTTAATTGGATAGGAAATTTCTTGATCAATTCTTATTTGATGTTTTTTATCAGCAATTACTCTTGTTTTTTTTGTAGTTAATCTTCCTTTTTCTACTATTATTCCCTTTAAAGATAAGTTGTTTTTTCGCATAAGTTTTTTAAAGGTTGTATTTTGTGTACAATCTCCAATAACTGAACATAGAGTGACTTTCCCTCCTAATGATTGTATATTAAGAGCTACATTTGCAGCTCCACCTAACCTATCTTCAATTTTTTTTATTTCAACAATTGGAACTGGAGCCTCAGGAGATTTTCTATTAATTTCTCCCCACATATATGTGTCAATCATTGCATCTCCAATTACTAATACTCTTGTACAAGTGAATTTCTCAATTAAAGAGTTAATATTCATTATGATAGTAATTCTAAATGTTTTTTTATTCTTTTCATAGCTTCAATTATTTTTTCTTCAGAAGTAGCATATGAAATTCTTATGCATTCTGGGTTTCCAAATGCATCTCCAGCGACGCAAGCAACATGAGCTTGGTTAAGAAGATATAAGCATAACTCAGTTGTATTATCAATAGTTTTATTATTAAACTTTTTCCCAAAATAGTAAGAAACATCTGGAAAAACATAAAAAGCACCTTCAGGCTTATTGCATTTAATTCCTTTAATTTTTTCAAGTAAATCAATTATTATATCTCTTCTTTTTAAAAAAGTTTCATTCATCTTTTGAGTAACAACTTTTGGATTTTCTAATAAAGCTTTTTCTGTAGCTTTTTGAGCTATAGCACATGTTGCAGAAGTAACTTGACCTTGAATTTTATTACATGCATCTGCAATCCATTTTGGTGCTCCAATATATCCTACTCTCCATCCAGTCATTGCAAATCCTTTTGAAACACCATTTACTGTTACTGTGCGTTCTTTCATTGAGGAAATTGAACCAAAACTAAAGTGATTTCCCCTAAAGTTTATATGTTCATATATTTCATCAGATACTATAATGATTTTTGGATAGTTTTCAAGTACTTTAGCTATTTCTCTAAGTTCTTTTTCACTGTAAACTGTTCCACTTGGATTACAAGGAGAACTAAAAATAAGCATTTTAGTTTTATTTGAAATATGCTTTTTAATCTGTTTTGCAGTTACTTTAAAGTTGTTTTCTATAGTTGAAGGAATTTTAACAGATGTTGCTTCTGAAAGTTTGATTATTTCTTCATAACTTACCCAATATGGACAGGGAAGTAAAACTTCATCTCCAGCGTTTAAAATACTTAAGCATACATTGGCAATCGATTGTTTTGCACCGGTTGATGCTATAATTTGGTTAGCTGAATAAGTTAAATTATTATCTCTTTTAAATTTTAAAGCAATTGCATTTTTTAATTCACTCAATCCAGAAACTGGGGTGTAATGTGAATAATTATTTTTTATTGCATCAATTGCAGCTTCCTTTATAAAGTTTGGAGTGTTAAAATCTGGTTCACCAAGACTTAGAGAAATTATATTAATTCCTTTATTTTTTAATTCTCTACTCATTCTTGCCATTGCTAATGTGGCTGATTCCGATAAGTTGTTTAACCTATTTGATAAATTATTCATTATTAAAATTTAATTTATACAAAGATAATACTTAGGCAGATTATATGAAAGATAATTTTAAATGTAATTTTTTTTATATTTACATTTATGATTAGATTACTTTTTTTATTGTGCTTTTTATGTTTTTCATCTTTTATTTACGCTCAAAAAATATTTTCTGTTGAATATAAAAGTCAAGCAGATATTAAGGTTTTTGTTGAGAAATATGAAAGTCAAGCAGATTTAGTAGTTTATAAAGTGAATTATTCAAGTTTAGCTGGAGATAATGATGGGAATTGGTTTTTTGTTGATTATGCATCTCAATCAGACAAAAAAGTTTATTTTGTTGATTATGCATCACAGGCTGACATAAAGATTTATTTTACAGATTATCAAAGTCGTTCAGGATGGAAGAATAAAGAAAAGATTTTTCTTCTTTACTAAAGAAATAAATTTAAATATTTGATACTATTTCAAAATTAGTGTTTCCTGACAAACATTTTTTTTCTAGAAATTTTATTTTACCGTTTTCAACAAATTCATGATATTTTTTGTTCCCAAGCTCATTTTTAATATCTGAATGAAGCCAATAAATTTTTTGTTGGTTTCTATTTATATTTTTCCATCCACTATTTGAAACTTTTGTATCGAATTCTAAGATGGTTTTATAAATATTTTTAATGCCTGTATTTTTAATAGCAGAGCATGTAATTACTTTGGGAATCCATCCATTATTTTTTTCATTAAAAAAGTGTAGTGCTCTTTTGTAGTTTAGGGATGATTCTAATGCCTTTTGAATATTATCTCCATCCGACTTTGTAATTGCAACCATATCAGCTTTTTCCATAATACCTCTTTTAATTCCTTGTAGTTCATCACCAGCACCGGAGAGAACTAATAAAAGTAAAAAATCTGTTAAGTTACTAGCTGAAATTTCACTTTGACCTGATCCAACAGTCTCTATGATTATTACTTCAAATCCTGCTGCTTCACAAAGAACTATACTTTCTTTTGTTTTGTCATTTATACCACCTAAAACTCCATTATTAGGACTTGGTCGAATAAATGCATTTTTATCAATTGCTAATTGATTCATTCTACTTTTATCACCTAAAATACTTCCTTTAGTTTTTTCTGAAGAAGGATCAATTGTTAAAACAGCAACCTTTTTTCCAATATTTGTAAGATATTTTCCAAACGTTTCAATAAATGTACTCTTCCCAACTCCAGGTATACCAGTTATCCCAATTCTAATTGACTTCCCACTTTTAGTTAAACAAAGTTTAATTAATTTGTTTGCTAAAATTTTATCTTTATTTAATGAGCTTTCTACTAATGTAATTCCTTTACTTAATGCAGAAATGTTTCCATTTAATATATCTTTAAATAACTTCATTTATTTAATTGCAATTACTGACATTTCAATGTTTACATTTTTAGGTAATCTTGAAACCTCAACTAATTCTCTTGCAGGCTTAGAATCAGTAAAAAAAGAAGCATATTCTGTATTTATTTTCTCATAATCTTGCATATTTTTTACGAAAATTGTACATTTTACAATATCATTGATAGTAAAATTTGCTGCTTTTAATATTTCTAATATATTTTTGATAACTTGATTTGTTTCTTTCTTAATATTATCAATAATCAACTTGTTTGTTTTTGGATTTATTGCAATCTGGCCGGAACAATAAAGAGAATTGTCAACTAATACAGCTTGACTATAAGGTCCAATGGCTTCTGGCGCTTTTTTTGTATTAATGATTTTTTTCATATTATTTTCTTTTTCCAAATATAGCACTTCCAACTCTTATCATATTACTTCCATTATTAATTGCTAAACTATAATCACTACTCATTCCAATTGATAATATATTGATGTTTTTAGTTTTTATTTTATTATATAAAGAGTTAATATTAGAAAACTCATAGTTTATTTGATCAGTATTATCAGTAAATGTCGCCATACCCATTAGTCCTTTAACGTTGATATTATCAAGTTTTTTTGATTCTTTTATAATATCTTGAACTTCATTTATTTCAAAACCAAATTTTGTCTTTTCTTTAGCAATATGTACTTGAATTAAACAGTTTATTACTCTATTGTTTTGGAAACCTCTTTTGTTAATTTCATTCAGTAATTTAAAAGAATCTACAGAATGAATAAGGCTAATAAATGGTGCGATAAATTTCACTTTATTTGTTTGTAAATGCCCAATCATATGCCAATTAATATCTTTTGGAAGAATTGAATATTTTTCTGTGAGTTCTTGTACTTTATTTTCACCAAAATTTCTTTGTCCACTATTATACGCTTCAAGTATTTTTTCTGTGCTTTTAGTTTTAGATACTGCTACAAAGGTTACCTCTTTAGGAATATTCTCCTTTATTTTTTTCAAATTATTATTAATACTCATTATTAATTGGATAAATTGTTAACCCAGATCTTAATTTTGGTTCGATATAAGTGCTTTTTGGAGGTAATGTTTCATTATTATCAGATATTTTTTTAATTGCATCTATTGAGACAGGTTGTAAAATAAAAGCAACATCATAAATGTTATTATTTACCTCTTCTGTAATTTTTGATAATGATATTCCTCCTTGGTAAAAAGCTATATTTTTACTCGTTCTTTCATTTTTTATATTCAAAATAGGTTCAAATATGTTGTTTGATAAGATAGAGGGGCCAAGTTCATCTGAACTAAATTTTGAATTTTTTTGTTTTTTTAAAATTAATGAGTACCATTTTTTATTTAAATACATGCTGATTTCATTTTTTTTATTTGGCATGTATATTTTGTCTTGTATGTTTACTACGTTGAATCTTTTTTTAAGCTTTTCAAGAAATTCTTTTGATGTATATCCATTTAAATTTTTAATCATTCTGTTAAAGCTTAATATTTTTAATTGGTTTTCATCAATTAGATAACTCATAAAATATTTGCTTTTTAAACAATTTCTTTTTTTTGAAAGAAGAGCTGAAGAAGCACATCTGTGGTGTCCATCAGCAATATATAGATTTTTAATTTTTTTGTAATATTTTGTGATAAGTTCAATATCAATCTTTTTATTTACTATCCACAATTTATGTAAACATTTATTTGTTGTAGTAAACTCATATTCAGATCTTTTTTTAATAAATTTCGAAATAAATTTATTTATTTCTTTAATAGGTTTATGGGTTAATAGTACTGGATCTGCATTAAATCCAACTTTATCTAAATATTTACTAAACATTTTTTCTCTTTTATCTAATGTTTTTTCATGCTTTTTTATATTGTTATTTAAATATTCTTCAATTGATGTGGCTGCAATTATTCCTGTAAATTTATTTTGATTATCATGCTTTTGATAAATGTAATATCCTCTTATTTTATCTTTTTTTAAAATCCCAGATTTTAAAAAAAATGCGAATTTATTTTTAATTATTTTGTATTTTTCAACTTTTAAATTTGTTTTTTCATTTTTAACAGATGGTTTTATTATGTGCAAAAACGTGTAAGGATTATTTTTTAATTTTTCATCAATAGTTTTTTTCGAATAGGTTAGATAAGACCTTGTAGCTAATAAGCTAGCTTTATCTCTAGAAGTTCTTATTGCTCTGAATGGACGAATATTTGCCATTATTATTTTTTAAAATGAGCAATAATTTTATCTGAGAGTTCTTTTCCAATTCGTTCCTGTGCTTCTAATGTAGCCGCTCCAATATGAGGAGTGAGCGATATTCTTTCATGCATTAGTAAATGAGTACTAGGATTAGGTTCATTATTAAAAACATCTAAACCAGCATATGCTAATTTACCTTTATCTAACGAAAACATTAATGCAGTTTCATCAATTAAACCTCCTCTTGATGTATTTATAATACCAGCACCAGTTTTCATCATTCCAATTTCATCTGCAGAAATAATTGGCTGATCTCCAATTTTTGGTATATGTAGTGTTAAAAAGTCTGAATTTGCAAGAACTTTATTTAAGTTTTCTGTTTTGATATTAAAAGATTTTTTCTCATCATTAAAGAATTTTAATTCCACTTCAGCATTTTTAATATATTTATCATGAGCTAAAATATTCATGCCAATTCCAATAGCAATTTTTGCAACTTCTTGACCGATTCGACCAAATCCAATAATACCTAATGTTTTTCCCTTTAACTCACTTCCAATCGAGTAGGATTTTTTAAGTTTTTTAAATTCTATATCTCCTGAAAGAGGCATTTTCCTATTACTGTCAAATAAAAACCTAACTAATCCAAATAAGTGTGAAAAAACTAATTCAGCAACTGATAATGAAGAAGCAGCTGGGGTATTGAATACATTTATACCTTTTTCTTTTGCATATTCTACGTCGATATTATCTGTCCCAACACCACCTCTTCCTATAATTTCTAATTTCGGACATGAATCAATTAGGTCTTTACGCACTTTGGTAGCACTTCTTACTAGCAGAACTTTGTATTCTTCTTTATTAATTACATTAATAAGATCATCTTGATGATGAGTAGTAGTACTTATATAAAAGCCGTTTTGTTGTAAATAATCAATTGCAGATTTTGAAATCCCATCATTTGCTAAAATTTTAATCATATTAATTTCTCTCTAATTTTTTCATTATGTCAACTAATAACTTAATGCTTTCAATTTGCATTGCATTATAAATAGATGCTCGATAGCCCCCAACCGATCTATGACCATTTAATCCGTTAATGCCCGATTCATTTATCATTTTATTAAACTGAACTTCCTTTTTTTTATCTAATAAAAGAAAGCATATATTCATGTTTGATCTATCTTCTACATTTGCCGTTCCTTTGAATAGTTGGTTTCTATCAATTTCAGAATATAATAAATTAGCTTTTTCATTGTTATTTTTTTCAATTTGATCAATTCCACCCATTTGTTTTAGCCATTTTAATGTAAGCATTGATACATATATAGCAAAAACAGGTGGAGTATTAAACATACTATCTTTATTAATGTGAGTTTTATAATCAAGCATTGTTGGAATATTTCTACCTGTTTTTTCAAGAATATCATCTTTTACAATTACTAAAGTAGTTCCTGCAGGACCCATATTTTTTTGAGCCCCAGCATAAATTAAATCAAATTTATTTATATCAATTTTTCTGCTAAAAATATCTGAGCTCATGTCACATGCTACAATATTCGATGTATTTGGAAATTTTTTAATTTGTGTCCCATAAATTGTATTATTTGAAGTGCAATGAAAATAATCAACATCAGTTGGAATTTCAAAATTTTTAGGTATATAACTGAAATTTTTATCAGATGAATCACCTACTACTATTGTCTCTCCAAATCTTTTTGCTTCTTGAATAGCTTTTTTGGACCAAGTTCCTGTATTAAGGTAGGCAGCCTTTCCATTAATTTTCATTAAATTCATTGGCACCATATGAAATTCTAGACTTGCTCCTCCTTGTAGGAAAAGTATAGAATATCCATTTGGTATTTCTAAAAGCTCTCTCACTAACTTTTTAGCTTCTTTCATGACCATGACAAAGTCTTTACTTCTATGTGATATTTCAATTAGAGATAAATTAATATTATTAAAATTAATGATAGCCTTTGAAGCTTGTTGTAAAACTTCTTCAGGAAGAATACTTGGACCAGCACTAAAGTTATGTTTTTTTGTCATAATTATTTTACTCTTTCTATGTAAACTCCTTTAGAAGTGTCAATTTTTATTTTATCTCCTTCATTAATAAATAATGGAACTTGAATTTTTGCATCAGTTTCTGTAGTTGCAGGTTTAAAAGTGTTAGTAGCAGTATTGCCTTTAATACCAGGCTCAGTATGTTTAATTGTTAAAATTATGTGTATTGGTAGACATGCGGATAAAGGAATTCCTTTATCTGCATGAAATAATACATCTACATTTTCTCCCTCTTTTAAAAATTCAACATTTTCAATAAAATCTTTTTGTAACATGATTTGTTCATAATCATCATTATTCATTAAATGATAGTCTTTTCCTTCTGAATACAAGTATTGATATTTTCTATTTTCTATTCTAATAATATCAATTTTTACTCCTGCGGTAAAGGTATTCTCTAATAATCTACCAGTATTAAGATTTCTTATTTTAGTTCTAACAAATGCAGGTCCTTTTCCTGGTTTCACGTGTTGAAATGATTCTATTTTCCATGGTTCTCCATTAAACTGTATACATAGACCGTTACGAAATTCTGCTGTTGTTGCCATATTTTTTATTTTTGATTATATCCTCTCATTATACCTCTTCCGGAATTTTGAATAAATGAAATAATTTCATCTCTTTCCTTTGAAACTAAAATTTCTGTTTCTATCTTAAAAATAGCTTGTGTATTATTGTTATTTTGTTGATATAAAATTCTAAATATATCTTGAATTTCTTGAATTTTCTCATCAGAAAAACCCCTTCTTCTAAGTCCAATGGAATTAATACCGACATATGATAATGGTTCTCTAGCTGCCTTGACATAAGGGGGGACATCCTTTCTTACTAATGAACCTCCAGAAATCATTGCATGCTTTCCAATACTAACAAACTGATGAATTGCCGATAATCCTCCAATAATAGCATAATTACCTATTGAAACATGACCACCTAAAGCAACACTATTAACAATAATACAATTATCTCCAATATTACAATCATGTGCAATGTGTGCATATGCCATAATTAAACAATTATCTCCAATTATAGTTTTTCCACTTGCTGAAGTACCTCTATTTATTGTTGCACATTCACGAATGGTGCAATTGTCCCCAATAATAGTTAATGATTTTTCACCCTGAAATTTTAAATCTTGTGGAATAGCTGAAATTACTGCTCCAGGAAATATTTTACAATTTTCACCTATTCTAGCACCTTCCATAATTGTAACATTGGAGCCAATCCACGATCCCTTGCCAATAATAACATCTTTTTCAATTGTAACAAAAGGGTCAATGACAACATTTCTGTCAATTTCTGCTGCAGAGTGTATGTATGCTAAAGGTTGATGCATTATTTATTTTTAGGAGATATTTGTGCCAGTAGATCTGCTTCAACTACTATTTTATTATTTACAAAACCTTTTCCGTGCATATGACATAATCCTCTTCTTATTGGGGAAATTAATTGTAAATGAAAAATTAATGTATCCCCAGGAATTACTTTTTGCTTAAATTTTGCATTGTCAATTTTCATAAAAAATGTTAAATAATCTTCTGGATTTTTGACAGTATTTAAAATCAATACTCCACCAGCCTGAGCCATAGTTTCAAGTTGAAGAACACCTGGCATTACTGGTTCAGATGGAAAGTGACCCTTGAAATATTCTTCTTCTGATTTAACATGCTTTACTCCAATTATAAAATCTTCACCAATATCTCGTATTTCATCAATAAACAAAAATGGATCTCTATGAGGTAAAATTGTTTTAATTTTTTCTTTATTGTATAGAGGTGGTTTGTTAAAATCTAACTTTGGAGCAGAATTTTTCAAATCTTTAGTCATAATTTCATTTAAATATTTTGCAAATTTAGTATTGTTTTTGTGTCCAGGCTTATATGCGACGATTTTTCCTTTAATTGGTTTTCCTAATAATGTTAAATCACCAATTACATCTAATAATTTATGTCTGGCAGGTTCATTTTTAAATCGTAAACTTAGATTATTAAGTATACCAGATTTACTAACTCTTATATCTTTTTTATTAAAAATAGTTCTTAGTTTATTTAATTTATCATCATTAATTTCTTCTTCAACTATAACAATCGCATTATTTATATTTCCTCCTTTTATCAAATTATTATCAATTAATGTTTCTAATTCATGAAGAAAACAAAATGTTCTTGATGATGAAATTTTATTTTGAAAATCACTTATATTATTCAATGTTGCATTTTGTTTTCCTAATATTTTAGAGTTATAATCAATATCTACATTAATTTCAAACTTATTGCTTGGGAATGCAATTATCTTTGTCCCTGTACTTTCATCAAATAAAGATATTTTTCTTTTAATTTCATAATAATCCTTTTCTTCATCTAATTCTTGTATTCCAGCCTGTTCAATTATTTGAGAAAATATCTTAGCACTTCCATCAAGAATAGGAATTTCAATATTATCGATTTCAATTCTAATATTATCTATTTGAAATCCAGATATTGCAGCTAATAAGTGTTCTACTGTTCTAACTTGAGCATTTTTATATTTTAGATCTGTACTTCTTTTCGTTGAATGTAAATTATTGATATGGGCATGAATTATATTACTTTCTTTAATATCTGTTCTTATAAACATTATTCCGAAATTTGCTTTGGAAGGCAATAATTTAACATTTGTATGAACTCCTGAATGAATACCAATTCCTGAAATTGAAACTTGATTTTTAATTGTTCTTTGTTTCATTTTTTAAGTTTTAAGAACAGATTATAAATTTCAGGTAATTTTTTAAAAATTACATATGATTTTTGGTATTTTTTGATGTTATACGCTAATGGTCCTTGTAGTATCTCTCCATCTGTTTTTATATTTGAAGCTACACCGCTTTGACCTGCTATTTTAACATTGTTAGCAATTGTAAGATGTCCTGCTATTGCTGTTTGTCCTCCTATCATACATTTTTTTCCAACTTTGGTAGAGCCAGCAATGGCCACTTGGGCTGCTATTACTGTATGTTCTCCAATTTCTACATTATGTGCAATTTGAATTAAATTATCTAATTTAACACCATTGTTAATTATTGTAGACCCCATAGTTGCTCTATCGATTGATGTATTTGCCCCAATTTCTACATTATTTTTAATAATTACATTACCGATTTGACTAATTTTAGAGTAATTAGATTTATGGTCAGGTGCGAATCCAAATCCATCGCTACCTATAACAACACCAGAATGAATAATATTGTTTTCTCCTATTAAACAATTATGATAAATGTTTACTGAAGAATAAATTATTGTATTTTTTTTTATAACAACATTTTCTCCTATAAAACAATTGCCTAAAATTTTAACATTGTCTTCGATTATGACATTTTTTGAAATAATATTAAATGAACCAATGTAAACATTTTTGCCAATTTTAGCTTTAGAACTAACCTCTGACTTTTTTGAAATACCAGATTTATTAAATTTTATTTTATTATATAAATCCAATAATTTACTGAATGATGAATAGGCATCATCAACTTTAATGAGTGTAGATTTAACATTTTTTTCTAAATTGAGCGAATTATTAATTATAATAACTGAAGCTCTACATGAGTAAATATAAGAAGTGTATTTTGGATTAGATAAAAAACATAAATCTCCTTCACTTCCTTTTTCAATTTTGGCAACGGAGTTAATTTTTATATTAGAATCCCCTACAACTTCTCCATCAATTATTTCTGCAATTTCTTTTGCTGTTAAATTCATATTACAAAATTAATAAAATACCATTAATTCTAAAATCCAGTTTTATAAATTAATATTATTTGGATAACACAAATAATACTTGCTAATTTCTTTTTTCAGATTACTTATTTTAAGTAATGAAGAGACCTTCGTGATATCACAAATATTTCCATTCTTCATTAAAATATTGATATTATCATTAATTGGGTTATAGGTATGGTTAATTACCTTATCACTAAAAATGAAGTATTTTACCTCATCACAATTCAATTTATATTTTTTCATTAAAATATTTGAAATTTTTAATATTTTATCGTTATTAAATTTTGTGTTTTGGATTTCTATTTTTAGTAATTTTCTGTTTAGAATCATTTTTGATAATTGTGATAATATAAAGTCATCACTATCTTTCCAGTATTTTAAACAAACAAAAATATCAGCATCATTTAAATCAGAAAACATATCCAAAAGATGCGGTTTGTTTTTAAAGTTTTTGATTGAGTGTTTTTTATCAAGAAAAGTTAGTAATGAAGTGGGAGAGTAGATTTTTTTATTTTTTTTAATTAGTTCTTTTGCACGTTTTAAGATATTTTCTAACATTTTTTCTGATGCAATAACGGTTTTGTGTAAGTACACTTGCCAATACATTAATCTTCTTGCAATAATAAACTTTTCAATAGAATAAATTCCTTTTTCTTCAATTACTATCTTGTCATTAATTATATCAAACATATTAATAATTCTTTCTGTACCAACATTTCCTTCAGCTACACCAGTATAAAAGCTATCTCTTCTTAAGTAATCTAGTCTATCAATATCTAATTGTGAGCAAATTAGTTGATGTAAAAATTTTTTTTTGTATTTATTTTTAAAAATTTTAATTGCTAAAGACAATTTTCCTGAGAATTCCTCGTTTAATCTTTGCATAAACAAATAAGAAATTTCTTCATGAGGAATATTATTGATAATTGAGTTTTCTAACGCATGAGAAAATGGACCATGACCAATATCATGTAAGAGGATTGCTATTTTAACAGCTTCTTCCTCTTCGAATGTTATTAGGTTTCCTTTATTTCTTAATTGTATTATTGCATTATTTATTAAATGTAAACATCCTAGTGCATGATGAAAACGAGTATGGTGAGCACCTGGAAAAACTAAGTATGATAATCCTAATTGACTTATATGCCTAAGTCTTTGAAAGTATCTATGATTGATTATTTTAAGAATAATACTATGTTCTAATCTAATAAATCCGTAGATTGGATCGTTTATAATTTTATTTTTTTTGTTTTTCATTATGGCAAATAAAACATTTTTTTTTAATTTTTGTAAATAATTTTAATTATGAATATACTTTGGGCAGATGACGAAATTGAATTGTTAAAGCCACATATTATCTATTTAGAGGAAAAGGGATATCAAATAATTCCTGCAAAAAGTGGTGATGAAGCTTTAGATTTAATTTCTAGCAATGATATTGATTTAATTTTTCTAGATGAGAATATGCCTGGACTTTCAGGATTAGAAACGTTATCAATAATAAATGAGCATTATTCAAATATTCCTGTTGTGATGATAACTAAGAGCGAAGAGGAAAGTATAATGGAGGAAGCTATAGGTTCTAAAATATCAGATTATCTTATTAAACCTGTTAATCCCTCACAAATTTTATTAGCAATTAAAAAAAATCTTGATAATATTAGATTAGTTGAAGAAAAAACAACTAAAAACTATCAACAAGATTTTAGAAATATAAGTTTAAAATTATCTTCTTCTCTATCTAAGAAAGAATGGTTTGATATTTTTAAAAAAATAACATATTGGGAGTTAGAAATTGAGCGATCTGGAGAAAAAAGCATCGAAGAAATTTTAGAAATGCAAAAGGTAGAGGCCAATATGCAGTTTTTTAAGTTTGTTAAAAATCATTATAAAGACTGGTTATCTGGATCTTATGCTCCATTGATGTCTCATAACATATTTAAAGAAAAGGTTATTCCTTTAATTGACAATGAACAACCTACATATTTTATTTTAATTGATAATTTACGCTATGATCAATGGGAAGTTATAAAGCATGATATTATCAAAGATTTTTATATTTTAGAAGAAGATCTTTATACTAGTATATTGCCTACAGCAACTCAGTACTCTAGAAATTCAATTTTTGCAGGCTTACTTCCTTTAGAAATACAAAAAAGATTTCCTAATTTATGGAAAAATGACCAAGATGATGGAGGAAAAAATATGTTTGAAGAACAATTTCTTTCTGATAATTTAAATAGATTGGGGAAAAGTGCATTAAAATATTCTTATACAAAAATTACAAATATAGATTATGGGAGAAAAGTTATTTCTAAGATTGCAGATATGAAAAATAATTCTTTAAATGTCATTGTTTATAATTTTGTTGATATGCTTTCTCATTCCAGAACAGATATGAAAGTTATAAAAGAATTAGCAGATGATGATGCAGCATATAGATCACTAACAGCGTCTTGGTATTCACATTCTCCTTTAAAAGAAATATTATTAAGAATTAAAAGTCAAAATGCAAAATTGTTTATTACAACTGATCACGGAACAATTAATGTTAATAAACCTTCAAAAGTTATTGGAGATAGAAATGTTAGTGTTAATTTAAGATATAAGCAGGGAAAGAATTTAAACTATCAAAAAAATGATGTTTTTGTTATGGATAACCCAAAAGATTATTTTTTACCAATTCAAAATGTAAGCAGTAAATATATTTTTGCAAAGGAAAATAATTATTTTGTGTATCAAAATAACTACAATAAGTTCGTTAATTATTATAAAAACACATATCAACATGGCGGGATTTCAATGGAGGAAATGCTAATACCATATGTATCTTTAAAGCCAAAATAATGTCTTATTCATTTGTTATAAAAGATTTAAATATGATTGCAGACGTAGCTAATTCTATAATTGACTATACTTCTCCAAATAATAAGTTTGCTTTATTTGGAGAGATGGGAGTTGGTAAAACTACTTTGATTAAGGCGTTATCTTCTAGCTTAGGAGTAACTGATATAGTTAGCAGCCCTACATTTTCACTTGTTAATGAATATAATTGTAATGGAGGTTATAAAATTTATCATTTTGATTTTTACAGATTAAAAAATGATTTATCTGCATATGATATTGGTTTTGAAGAATACATGTTTAAAGAAGATTATTGTTTTATTGAATGGCCTGAAAAAATACTTGATTTATTACCAAATAATGTTGTAAAACTTTATCTTAGTTTAAATAAAAATGAACGAATTATTAATGTAAATTGCTAAAATGAATAAAGAAACAGTATTAAGCTCACTTGGCATATTGCCAAAAGAAGAAATGTTAGAAGTTAAAAGTGATTCTAAACACCTTTTAATAGGTGTTCCCAAAGAATCATCTTTCCAAGAAAACCGTGTAAGTTTAACGCCTGATTCTGTAGGATTACTTATTGATAGTGGTCATTCTGTAATAGTAGAAAATAATGCAGGAGAAGCGTCTAACTTTTTAAACCAAGAATACATTGATAAGGGAGCAGAAATAGTTTTTAGCAAAAATGAAGTATATAAAGCAAATATTATTGTAAAAATTGAACCGCCAACAAACAAGGAAATTTCATTAATGCACAATAATCAGAAGTTAATCTCTGCTGTTCAAATAAATACTCAGTCAAAAGAGTTCTTTAATAAATTAAATAAAAAAAATATTACTTCATTTGGATATGAATTTATAAAAGATAATCACAATAAATTACCTTTTGTTCGAATAATGAGTGAAATTGCAGGAAATACATCAATGTTGATTGCCGGAGAATATTTGTCAAATATTAACTGTGGAAAGGGACTTATGTTAGGTGGTATTTCTGGTCTCATTCCAACAAATGTTGTTGTTATTGGAGCAGGTACTGTTGGTGAATTTGCTTGTAAATCATCATTAGGTTTAGGAGCTTCCGTTATTGTATTCGATAATTCTATTACAAAACTTAGAAGACTACAAAATAATGTTAAAAATATTATAAGTACTTCTACTTTGCAACCAAAGGTATTATTAAAAGCTTTAAGAAGAGCTGACGTTGTGATTGCTGCTTTACAAATAGGAAATGGTAGAGTTCCCTGTGTAGTCACTGAGGAAATGGTAAAGGAAATGAAAAAAGGATCGGTTGTTATTGATGTAAGTATTGATCAAGGAGGATGTTTTGAAACCTCTGAAGTTACATCGCACAAAAATCCAGTATTTACAAAGTATGACGTAATCCATTATTGTGTCCCTAATATTGCTTCTAGAGTATCTAGAACAGCATCTCTAGCTATAAGCAATATGATAACACCAATTTTGTTAACTATAGCTGAAGAGGGTGGTGTAAGAAATACAATAAGAAATAATCCTTCTTTAAGAAATGGAGTTTATACATATAACAGTAATTTAACTAATACAATTTTAAGCAAACAGTTTAATATTCCTTATGTTAATCTTGACCTTATAATTTAGAAAATATTATGCTTAGACGTTTTTATCTTTTTGGAATTGGAATTATTTTAGGTGTTTTTATGTTATCTTTTGGTCCTGAAAATAGGTTGAAAAAAACATTTTATTCTTACATTGACTATTTCAATATTAATAAGAGAATAATTTATCATTTAGAAAATGCTGATAAAGTTACATTTTCTATAAAATCACAATGTCAATTAGTTTATTATCAACTTGAAAAAGAAGAAGTATTATCTGTTTTAGATGGGGGAGATGTTAATTTTAAATTAAGTGATACAAAATCTAATCCAAAAAAAACTTATACTATTGAAAACAAATTAAATGATAAAAAAATTAGAGTACGTTTTTCCATCGATGATAATAAAGAGGTGGAATTAGAGTCATTTTGGTTTTCAGGAGATCAAGAAGAATGTTCTAATTAGTTTTTTTTCTTCTGTTTTTTTCTAATACAATATTATTCAACTCTCTTCCTGTTTGTCCAGCTATTGATGTGTTTTCTTCTGCTCTTCTGATTAAATATGGGATAAGATCTTTCACAGGGCCATATGGAACATATTTAGCTACATTATAGCCATTATGGGCTGCATTATAAGATATATTATCACTCATTCCTAATAATTGAGAAAAATAGATCCTTTTATCATTTTTAGTTATTTTATTTTTTTTCATTAATTTTATTAAAAACTCTGAACTTTGTTCATTATGAGTTCCAGCACAAATTGAAATTAAATCTATATTTTTAATACACAATTCTATTACATTATCAAATGATGCGTCAGTATCTTTTTTTCTAATAAAAACAGGACATTGATAGTTTTTTTCATTTGCTCTTTTAATTTCTTTTTCATGATATGCCCCTCTCACTATTTTTAATCCTAGAAGATATTTGTTTTTTTGTGCATCTTTAATTAAAAAGTCAACTTTTTTTAAACTATCAATTCTATATGTTTGTATTGTATTAAATATCCATACATTTTTTTTGTTGTATTTTTTCATCATTTTGTAAACAATATCATCTATAGCATCTTGAATCCAGCTTTCTTCTGCATCAATAAATACAGGAACCCTATTTTTATAAGCTTTTTTGCAAATTATATTTATCCTTTTGTGAAATAAATTCAATTCTGATTTCTCTTTTTCTGAAAAATTTTTATTTTCTAACAAATTAAATTTAATTAATGACGTTGGTTTAAAAACTGCAAATGGAATTTTTGAATTATTTTTTGCAACTTCTATTGATTCTAAAGTTTCACTCAATGCCCTTTTGTATTCAATTTCATTTTTCTTTCCTTCAGCAGAAAAATTAAGTATAGTACCGATTTTATAATCCCAAAGTTTATTTATTGTTTTTTTACTATCTTCAATAGAAATCCCTCCACAAAAATGTTTATAAACCGTTAACTTTACAATAGTATTTATAGGTATTTTAACACTAATTAATAATCTAAGTAGGCTAGTAATAATTTTAGAAATTACTTTGTAGTTGATAATTTTAAATAATATATATGCCCTATTCAAATCATAGTTAGATTTTCCTTGATATGCTATTTTTAAATTATTAAAAAGGCTCATTTATTAATTTGCAATTTTTTTCCCTATCATTATGCCATCTCTAATAGGTAAAAGTAATGTTTCTATCTTTTTATCATTATATATTTTTTTGTTGAATTTTTGAATTGCGATTGTATCTTTATCTTTTGTTTCATTTAACACTTTACCACTCCAAAGTACATTATCAGCAATTATATAACCACCTAATTCTAATTTATCAAATAATAAATCATAGTATTTTGAATAATTTTCTTTATCAGCATCAATAAATGCTAATTGATACTTATGTTTTAGTTTGGGAATTATATCAATAGCATTTCCATAGAATTGTTTAATATTATTTTTAAATTTAGATTTTATAAAATATTTTTTAGCAACAGAGATGTATTCTTCATTACAGTCAATAGTATGAAGTATTCCTGATTTATTCAACCCTTCAGCTAAGCATAATGCTGAGTAACCTGTGTATGTTCCTATTTCTATAATTTTATTAGGTGTTATCATTTTACTTATAGTAGATAATATTTTTCCTTGTAAGTGACCAGATAGCATTCTGGGGTGCAAAACATTTTTCCAGGTTTCTCTATTAAGATCTTTAAGTATGTCTGATTCTTTTTCAGTAAATAAATTAGCATAGTCACTAATTTCTTTTTTAATAAAATCCATTTCCAATAAATTATGAAATAAAAAAAGCCACTGATTTTAAATTAGTGGCTTTAAAAATACTTTATTTTTATTATTATTCTTCTTTTTCTTCTTCTTTTTCTTCTTCTTTTTCTTCTTCTTCTTCTTTATTTACTTCTGATTTGTCATTCTTGCTACAAGAAGATTTCTTTTTACAACATTTTTTCTTGCTACCATAGTTGTTAGATTTGTTGAAGTTGAATCCATCTGAAGATTTTTTGTTGCATGATGAAGATTTTTTTGATTTACAACATTCTTTTTTAGATTTAGAGCATGCTGTTTTAGTATTTTCTTCTTTTGAATTATCTAAATTTTTACCAGTACATTCTTTTTTAGCATCTTTTTGACAACCACATGTAGTGCATGCTGTTATGCTAGAAATTCCGAAACATAAGAATAGTGCTAGAATACTTATTAATATTTTTTTCATATCATTTATTTTTTAATTTATACAAATATAGTAATTTTTTTGGTTTTCAAATTATTGTTAATTGCTTAATATGTTGCTAGTACTGTTTGTCCTCCTATTACTTTTTCGTTGATATTTATGTTGATTTTAGTATCTAAAGGGAGAAATAAATCAACTCTTGATCCAAATTTTATAAATCCAATCTCGTCTGCAGGTTTAACTTTGTCATTTTCATTGTTATAACAAATAATCCTTCTAGCAAAAGCACCTGCAATTTGTCTTATCAAAATAGATATATCATCATTTTCAACAACTAATGTGTTTTTTTCATTTTCTTCAGAAGCTTTTGGAAGCCAAGCGAATAAAAATTTTCCAGGATGATATTTTTTATAAATTACTTTTCCACTGATAGGATGTAAATTATTATGAATATTCAGTGGAGACATAAAGATTGAAATTTGAATTTTATTTTCTCTATAAAATTCTTTTTCTTTTGTTTGTTCAATTACAACAACTTTTCCATCACAAGGAGCATATATTTTATTTTTATGTTGATCAAAATTTCTTTTTGGGATTCTAAAAAAGAATAATGAAAACAAAATAATTGGTGAAAAGAAGAGGCCAGTTTTAATGAATATTTCACTAAATAGAATTTGTTCTTTGCTCTGAAAATCAAGATAGATTAAAATTAAAATAGTTATAGAAAAATAAACTAAAATTTCATTTTTTAATATTTTGTATCCTTCTTTATGAATTTTCATTATTATTATTTTAAAAAAAAGTAAAAAATTGGTATAGTAAAAAGTAGTGCATCAATCCTATCTAATATTCCACCATGACCAGGAATCAATTTGCCTGTATCTTTGACATTTGCTTTTCTTTTAAAGAATGAAATTGCTAAATCGCCTAATGTTGCAGTTATTGGTAGCATAAAAAACAGAAAATATACATATTCAAAAGAATTAATTGATAAAAAATTTCGTGAGTCAAAAATATAAAATATAGTAAGCATAAATATACTTCCACCGAAAAATCCTTCCCATGATTTTTTTGGAGAAATTGAAGGTGCTAATTTATTTTTACCAAATCTAACTCCAATTAAATAGGCAAAAGAATCATATATACATGTTAAAATGAAGATGATTAAGACTAAATTTCTATTAAAATCATGAACTAATAATAAAGGTAAGGCAACTAAAAAAATAAGTGAAAAAACATTTTTTTTCATCTTAATTATCTCATATATAGAAATGAGTAATAGAATTATAAAAATAATATGAAACGAAGTTTTTGAAAAATAAGTAAATACCAGCATTAAAAAAACAAATATTAATCCAAAAAAAGCTCTAGTTGAGAGTTCCTTCATAATCAGAATTTTTTAATAAATTGATAGCTTCATTTTTATTTTTTAAATTGATATATAAATCTATTGTACCAAACATTAAATAAGATGAGTCTTGATTATTCATTATGACTGCTAGAATATTTTTAGAAAGTAAAAAATTTTTAATTATTTCAACTTGAACAAGATCAGTTGAGCTAAAGATTTTAAACCAATCGTTATTCATTTTTTTTTGATGATTTTTTAGACTTTACTGTTTTTTTTTGATCTTTATCCATTTTTAATAACTGTTCTTCTTCAAATGAAATCCATTTTCTTTCTCCAAAAATCTTAATCAAATCATCTTTGAATATAACTTCTTTTTCTAATAATTCTTCACTAAGACTAATTACTTTCTTTCTATACTTTTTAAGTATTTCTTTCGCTCTTGTGTATTGTTTTTCAATTATTCCACTCACTTCTTTATCAATTTGTTGAGCTCTTTCTTCAGAATATGGTTTAGTAAAACCATTTTGTTGTCCTGATGAATCATAATATGAAATATTTCCAATCTTATTGCTTAGACCATAGATGCTTACCATAGCATATGCTTGTTTTGTGATTTTTTCTAAATCACTTAGTGCCCCTGTAGAAATAGATCCAAAGAATAAATCTTCTGCGGCTCTTCCACCTAATGCAGAACAGATTTCATCAAGCATTTGTTCAGTGGTAGTTAGTTGTCTTTCTTCAGGTAAATACCATGCGGCTCCTAGTGATCTTCCTCTTGGTACTATAGTTACCTTGATTAAAGGAGATGCATGTTCAAGCATCCAACTGACTGTTGCGTGTCCTGCTTCATGATAAGCAATTTTCTTTTTTTCAGTTGGAGAAATTATTTTTGACTTTTTTTCTAATCCTCCAATTATTCTATCAACTGAATCTAAAAAATCTTGTTTATCTATTACTTTTTTCTTCTTTCTGGCTGCAATAAGAGCAGCTTCATTACAAACATTTGCAATATCGGCACCTGAGAATCCTGGTGTTTGCCTAGCTAAAAAATTAACATCAATATTTTTAGATATAACTAATGGTTTTAAATGAACTTTAAATATTTTTTTTCTACCAACTAAATCAGGTAAATCAACATATATTTGTCTGTCAAATCTACCAGGTCTAATAAGAGCCTTGTCTAGAACATCTGCTCGATTTGTTGCGGCGAGCACAATTACTCCGGTGTTAGTTCCAAAGCCATCCATTTCTGTTAATAATTGATTTAAAGTATTCTCTCTTTCATCATTACTTCCTGTCATTGCATTTTTACCTCTTGCTCTTCCAATTGCATCAATTTCATCAATAAATATTATTGATGGTGCTTTTTCTTTAGCTTGTTTGAATAAGTCTCTTACTCTTGACGCACCAACACCAACAAACATTTCTACAAAATCTGATCCAGAAAGAGAAAAGAAGGGTGCTTGAGCTTCTCCAGCAACAGCTTTAGCTAGTAAAGTTTTTCCGGTTCCCGGTGGTCCTATTAACATTGCTCCTCTTGGAATTTTGCCTCCAAGTTTTGTGTATCTTAACGGGTTTTTTAAAAAATCTACTATTTCTTTTACTTCATCTTTAGCTTCGTCAAGACCTGCAACATCATTAAATGTTACTTTTATATTTTCTTTGTCAATAAGTTTTCCTTGAGCTTTACCAATACTAAATATTTGACTTCCACCACCACCACCACCACTCATTCTTCTCATTATAAAAATCCATACACCAATAAAGAGTAGTAAAGGCAGAATCCAACTTAATATATCACCAAATACATTTTTTCTAGTTTCGTAAAGTGGTGATATTTTCTCATCTTCATCAAATTCAGTTTGGGCTTCTTTCAAATTATCATTAAATGTTTCAATAGAACCAATTTCAAAATAATAATGAGGACCATAATTTATAGATTCTCCAATTAATTTTTTGTTAACATTTTTAAATTGTTCTTCAGAGAGAAATTCTTTTTTAATATAAATAAAGGCTTTTTCTTTATTTACAATGATTATTTTGTCTACTTTTCTGCTTTGTAAAAGATTTTTATTAAAATCTTGCCAGTTAGTTGGTTTAGCAACTTCATTACCTAAAAATTGTAATCCAATAAAGAATAAAAATATGACAACGTATATCCAATATATATTAAACTTAAATCCTTTTTGTATTTTTTTCTTTTTCATAATTTTTTTTTATGATATTTTGTGATGAGTAATTATAGCATCTCCCCATAACTCTTCTAATTTGTATAGTTGTCTTATGTTTTCCTGAAATATATGTACTATTATATCAGAGTAATCAATCAAAATCCAATCGCTAGTTTTTTCACCTTCAACATGCCAAGGTTTTTCTTTAAGCTTATTTGCAATATTTTTAGTTATATTTTTTTGAATTGCATTAACATGAATATTTGAGTTTCCAGTACAAATAATAAAATATTTAAAAATACTAGATTCAATTCCCCTTAAATCTAAAGAAATTATATCTTTACCTTTTAAATTATTTATCGATTCAATGATGTTTTTAAGTAGGAGATTTGATTCGTAGATTTTTTTACTCATTTATATTCATAGGTTTTGGGATTGCAAAAATACATTTTTATACTAATATATTATTTACTAATGTATGCTTTTATTTAAAAAGAATTATTTGCATTTCAACGAAATAGAATCAACTAATGATTATGCATTTTCTTTAAAAAATAAATTCTTTTTTAGAGAGGGTTTAATAATTTCAACAGATTATCAAATTAATGGGAAGGGAACAAGATCTAAAAGATGGGAAAGTGTAAAAAATCAAAATCTTTTGTTATCAATTATAATTGAACCAAAATTAAAAATAAGTAATAAGTTTATTATAAATCAATTTATCTCTTTATCGATAGTTGATGTTTTAAAATCATTAGATTTAAACACAAAAATTAAATTTCCTAATGATATTATAGTAGATGATTCTAAGATTTCAGGAACTCTCATACAAAATATTGTTAGTGATTCTATTATAACCCACTCAATAGTTGGTATTGGAATTAATGTTAATCAGTGTATTTTTCAAAAGTATAATCTATCTGCTACCTCAATTTTTTTACATAAAAGAAAAATAAGTAGTGTTAAAGATATTAAGTGTATGTTAATCAATAAAATAGAACAAAGATTAAGAGAATATAGATCTGGTAAAAATTTTACTAAAGAGTACAACAAAGAGCTATTTAAACTTAATCAACAACATAGATTTTTAATAAGAAATCATATAGAAATTGGAATTTTAAAGGAAATCACTCTTGAAGGTAAAGTTATAGTAAAGATTAAAAATAAATTAAATTCATTTTTTATGAATGATATTAAATATTTATTTTAATTCTTTAATTTTTTTGGATAGTATTTTAAGTAAATTATTTAGTGGTTTTTCTACTATCCTTTTTGTAAAAAAGTTAACATCAGCATCAATTTCTAAGTAAACGATTGCTTTTTCTGCTGCTTCTTGAATGAAGCAATTTAAACTTATGCTTAAATCATAATTTTTACTGATTAATGAAATTTTTTTATAAGGTATAGCTTCATTTAGTTCTAATTGTATTTCAGAAAAACTTTCAATTTTAAATGAGCATGTTTTTTCTGTTGATTTGTAATCAACTATTTGAGAGGGTAAAATCTCTTTAAGATTATTTAAATTACTATATTTTTCAAAAAAATGTTTAGCACTTACGCTGGTTTTAATGTAAGGAGAATTAAATATAGCCAAATTATTAGAGATTCCAAGTTGATGGATTTTCTTTCCATTTTTTTAAAAGAGGTAGTTCAGATTCTTTAATGTACTGAGATTTAATAGCTTCTGGTAAAAGAGAGATATAGTCACATAATGATATATAATCACATTCAATTTTTTTAAAGTTCTTTTCAGATTCTGAAAAATTATAATTGAAAATTGACATGACACCTTTAACATTTAAACCTGATTTTTTCAGTTCTTTAACAGCATTTATAGAGCTTTTTCCACTACTAATTAAATCTTCAATAACAATTACAGACTGTCCTTTTTCGAAATGGCCTTCTATTTTATTTTTTCTTCCGTGTTTTTTTGATTCTGAACGTACATATATGAAAGGGAGACCTAATTCTTCAGCAACTAAAACTCCATGAGGAATACCAGCAGTAGCAACTCCAGCAATTATATTTGCATTTTTAAAATGATTTTTAACAATGGAAGACAGACTTTGTCTTATATAATTTCTGATATTTGGATATGAGAGTATTTTTCTGTTGTCACAGTATATAGGGGAATTCCAGCCTGAGGCCCATTTAAATGGATTTTCAGGTTGCAAAATAATTGCGTTAATTTGCAGTAAAGATTTGGAAACTTGTTTAGCAATATCAATATCATAAATCATGTCGCAAAAATATAAAGTTTATATTAATAATCAGTTAAAAGTTATAGATGAAAATTGGAAATTTTTTAAATCGAAATATTTACTAGTAAAAGCTGCTGGAGGAATAGTTTATAATGCTAATAATGAATTACTTATGATATATAGAAATAATAAATGGGATTTGCCAAAAGGTAAAATAGAGAAAGGTGAAACTCCTAAGCAGTGTGCTTTAAGAGAGGTGGAGGAAGAGACAGGTGTAGAAAAACTAAAAATCTTAGATGATGTTTGTAAAAAAACTTATCATACTTATAAAGAGCATGGTAATGATATTCTCAAAAAAACATATTGGTATACTATGTATACTGATTGGAATGGTCATTTAATTCCTCAAAGTAATGAAGGTATTAATATAGCCTGCTGGGTTAACATAACAAATCAGAAAGAAAAAATAGCTAATTCTTTTAATAATATTAAAGATTTATTTGATAATGAAACAATTTAAATTTTTTGCAAAATTTTTTATTTTTTGGTTATTGTATTTTAATTTTTTTCGTTTTTTATTTATAATATTTTATTTTGATGATTTTCCTAAATTTTCATTACAAGATTTTTTAAATATAATCAAATTTTCATTTAGATTAGATTTATCATTTATTTCATATATTTCAGTTATTGTTTTAATTCTATATCTAATTTCATATTTAGTTAAATCTTCAATTTTAAAAACAATATTAAATCAATCTATTTTTATATTAAATTGTATACTGGTTATAATAACATCAGTTATAGTTGGTGCTGAAATTTCTTTGTATTCTGAGTGGGGCGTAAAGCTAAATTATAAGGCGATTAGCCATTTAGTAAATCCTTTAGAAGTTTTGAATACGGCTACTTATAAAAACTATTTAACAACATTGCTTTGTTTGATTATTTCTATTTTTTTTATAGTTATTTATAAAAAATATGTTCATGAATATTTTTGTCATAATTTATTCAAATTAACTATGATTTTTAAATCAGTAGGGATTTTTTTTATTTCTTTATTGGTTTTTGTTTTTCTAATCCGAGGAGGAGTACAACCTATTCCAATAAATATTAGTGATGCATATTTTTCTAATCATTTAATAATGAATGACGTTACAGTAAATCCAAATTGGAATTTGGTGCATAGTATACTAAAAAGTACAAGTAGCTTAAAAGGAAACCCATACGCAAAGTATAATAAGAAGGAAATCGAAAATTTTAAATTAAAATATAATAAAGTAAAAGTTGATTCTACTTTATATGTCTTAGATAATGTTCAGCCAAATATTATTTTTATAATTTTAGAAAGTTGGTCTGCAGATAATATTTTAGATTTAGGTGGTCTTGATGGAATTACTCCAAATTTTAATGCTTTGCAAAAAGAAGGTGTTTTATTTACTAATTTTTATTCTAATGGTTGGACTTCAGATCAAGCAGTTTCTTCTATTTTTTCTTCAGAACCAGCATTTCCTTATGTCGTCAGTACTGATCGTGCAGATAAAGCACGTTTTTTACCATCATTAAATAAATCATTTTCTAAATATAATTCGTCATTTATTTTTGGAGGTCAGCTTTCATATGGGAATATTAAGAGTTATTTAATTGAACAAGATTTTGATATCATAAAAGATATAAATAATTATTCTCATCTCCCTTCTGGCAGGTTAGGTGTTCATGATGAATATATGTTTTCTGAATTTAAAAATGAAATTAATAAAATGTCAGAACCTTTCATGTCTACTTTGTTTACTCTTAGTTCACATTCACCTTACGATTTTCCATATCCTCATAAATTATCATTTAATAGTAAAGAAGATGTTTATGTAAATTCCGTTGCTTACACAGATAGTTGTTTAGGTGACTTTGTAGAAAAAATAAAAAAGGAAGAATGGTATAAAAGTACTCTTTTAGTAATTGTAGCTGATCATAGTCATGCATCTCCAATTAAAAGAAGAATTGCTCAAAAAGAAAGGTATAAAATACCAATGTTATGGATAGGAGGTGCAGTACACGAAAATTACAAAGGATACAAATGTGATAAATTAGGATCTCATATTGATATTTCATCATCATTGTTAGCACAATTTAATATATCTTGTGAAGAATTTAATTGGAGTAATAATCTTTTTAGTTTAGTTGAACAAGAATCTTTTGTTCCATATGCCTTTCATAAAGGATTTGGTTTAATAAAAAATGATGGATACTATGCCTTTTCAGAGTCATATAAAAAGATTGTTGAACATCATGGTAATGATAGTATAAGTAGAAAAAATATTCAAAAAGATGCAGAATTATTTTTTCAAATAGCTTTTCAAGAATATTTAGATTTATAATTTAATGAAAACTAAAAAATTTATAAATAAAGCTCAATACCCAGGAGGAAGAATAGCTTTAATAGATTTTGTTAAAGAAAATTTAGTTTACCCTCAAGGGGCATTAAAAAAAGGAATTGAAGGAAAAGTATTAATTAAATATGAAGTAAATGAGAAAGGAGTTGTTCATAACATTAAAATTGTTAATGGTGTAGGGCACGGATGTGATGAAGAAGCAATAAGACTAGTTCAGCTACTAAGATATCCCGAAGTTAAAAATAGAGGACTAAAGGTTAATACAAAATTTAAAATTTCAATACAATTTCAATTACCATTATCTAATACTGTTGAAGTAAATTATATTTTAGTTGATAAATAAAAATATTGTATTAAAATAATTAGTTTAAATATGTTTAAATAAATACAGTTTATCTAATTTTGTTATGAGAAAAAAATAAAAAATGAGATTATCAAATTTTGTTGGAAAAACACCTTTATTACCACTTAGTTATAACAAAAACCAAACAATATGGGGTAAGGCTGAGTTTATGAATCCTGGAGGTAGTGTTAAAGATAGAATGGCAACATTTATATTAAATGATGCTGAAAAAAGAGGATTAATAAAACCTGGAGATACTCTTTGTGAAGCTACATCAGGTAATACTGGAATTTCATTTGCTATGTTAGCTGCAGAAAGAGGGTATAAGATGGTTATTATAATGCCATGCAACATGTCTGAAGAAAGAAAAAAAATATTTGAGTTTTATGGTGCAAAATTGTTGGAAGTAGAGGCTGGTGACTTTGATGGAGCTATTTTACTAAGAGATAATATGTGTGATGATAAAGGTTGGTTTAATTGTAATCAGTTTCATAACGAACTTAACATAAAAGCACATTATAATGAAACAGGGCCAGAAATATATAATCAATTAACTGATATCAATCAACAAGTTCCTGATGCTTTAATTTTAGGTACAGGAACAGGTGGCACCATAATGGGGACTGGTAAATTTTTACGAGAAAAATGGCCTAGTATGAAAATTATTGCTGTTGAACCTGAAGAAAGTCCTGTAATGAGCGGAGGTGAAGCAGGATTACATGGTATTCAAGGAATAGGAGACGGAAGTAAGTTTTTAGTTGATTTAGAATTTGTTGATGAGATTGTATTAGTTTCTACAAAAGATGCTTCTGATTTTGCTAAAAAATTAGCTAAAAATGGTTTGTTTGTTGGTGTATCAGCTGGAGCGAATATACTAGCGTCAAAACGTTGGCTTTTAAACAATAATAAAAATAATGCGATTACTGTATTATGTGACAGGGGAGAAAGATATTTTAGTTGTCTTTAATAAATTACAGTAAAAAAAATCAGAATGATTGTCTTTATATCAAGTAAAAGAAAGAATAAGGGTAGTAATTGAAAATAACATCACTTTCCGATACAAAATTTGGAAAATATATTACCCAATAGAGTGTCAGTTGTAATTTCTCCAGTTATACTGCCTAAATGAAATAATGCTTGTTTAATGTTTACAGAAATCAAATCACTACTGATGTTGATTTCTAATGCGTTAATTATTTCGTTAATTTCTTTTAAGCAAAATTTTAGTTCATTGTAATGACGAGAATTAGTAATTATTGTATTTTGATTACTTAATTTTTTAGTATCAACACAATTAATTATTCTTTTCTTTAATTCATCTATTCCCTTTGCTTTCTTTGCTGAAATTAAGATAGGGTCTTTAATATTTGCATAACTTGTTGGATTTTGAAGATCAATTTTGTTTATTACAATTAATAATCTTTTATCCTTTTTTAATGATTTAGGAATAACTATTTTTTTATTTATTTCAGAAATGAATAAAATAATTTCTGATTTTGATGCTTTTTCCAGTGTTTTTTTTATGCCTAGTTTTTCTATTTTATCATTGGTGTTTCGTATTCCTGCCGTATCAATAAATTTAAAATTATACCCATTAATAGTTAGTTTATCTTCAATGGCATCTCTTGTAGTTCCAGGTATTTCTGAAACTATTGCTTTTTCTTCATTTAAAAGAGTATTTAATAATGTAGATTTACCTGCGTTTGGTTCACCTATTATTGATACAGGAATACCTTCTTTTATAACATTACCTAATTTAAATGAATTAACTAATTGTGTTATTTTATTTTTTATATCAAACAATAATTTTTTAAATTCTTTTCTATCTGCAAATTCTACATCTTCTTCAGAGAAGTCTAGCTCTAATTCAATTAAAGAAGCAAAATCTATTAATTTTTGTCTTAAAATGTTTAATTCTTTTGAAAAGCCACCTTTTAGATGATTAATTGCAGTTTTTTGTTCTGCCTCACTTTCAGCAGCAATAAGTTCTGCTACCGATTCAGCTTGAGATAAATCAAGCTTACCATTTTTAAATGCTCTTAAAGTAAATTCTCCGGGATTTGCTAGCCTACAACCTGAATCAATTAATAATTCTAAAATTTTTTTTTGAATATATATTGAGCCATGACATGAAATTTCTATGGTTTGCTCTCCAGTGTAAGATTTATTGTCATCAAATTTAGAAATTAAAACTTCATCTATTATTTCATTTTTAAATAAAATATTTCCATAAACTATACTATGAGTATTATATTTTGAAAGATCTTTACTGAAGATAATATTTGTGATTTTTAATGCATTTGGTCCTGAAATACGTATCACTGCGATAGCACTTTTACCTCCACCAGTTGCTAATGCACAAATCGTATCATCTATTTTTAGATTTTTCATTTTGCAAAAGTATTTAAAATACTTTGTTTATTTGTATAATGTTCTAATTTTGCAAACCAAATAATTTAAAAAATATGAGTGTATTAGTTAATAAAAATTCAAAAGTTTTAGTTCAAGGATTTACAGGAAGTGAAGGTACTTTTCATGCTAGTCAAATGATAGAATATGGAACAAATATTGTAGGAGGAGTAACTCCTGGAAAAGGAGGTTTAACACATTTAAATTTACCAGTTTTTAACACAGTATCTGATTGTATTGAAAAAACAGAGGCTGATACATCTATAATTTTTGTGCCTCCTGCTTTCGCTGCTGATTCAATAATGGAAGCAGCTAATGCTGGTATTAAATTAATTATTTGCATTACAGAAGGAATTCCAACAAAAGATATGGTAATTGTTAAAGAATATATAAAAGACAAAGATTGTATTTTAATTGGACCTAATTGTCCTGGAGTTATTACTCCTGGAGAGGCAAAATGTGGAATTATGCCTGGTTTTGTTTTTAAAAAAGGAAATATTGGATTAGTATCTAAATCTGGTACTCTTACTTATGAAGCTGCTGATCAAGTTGTAAAAGCTGGAATGGGTATATCTACCGCAATTGGAATTGGTGGTGATCCAATTATAGGTACTACTACTAAAGATGCAATAAAATTATTTATGAATGATCCTGAAACTTTAGGAATCATAATGATAGGAGAGATCGGAGGTCAATTAGAAGCTGATGCTGCTAAATGGATAAAAAAGTATGGAACTAAGCCTGTGGTTGGTTTTATTGCTGGTCAAACTGCTCCAGCTGGGCGCACAATGGGTCATGCAGGTGCAATAGTTGGAGGAAAAGATGATACTGCAGAAGCAAAAATGAAAATACTAAAAGAATGTGGTATTGAGGTGTCTGAATCTCCTGCTAATATTGGTTCTTTGATGGCACAATTGATGAGGGTAAGAACTTAGTTTTTGAAAACATATTCTATTATATTAGCTCCCATTTTTAATGCTTTCTTTCTAGTTTCCTCACTATTATTGTGTACATCTTCATCTTCCCAACCGTCGCTTAAATCACATTCATATGTATATAGACAAACTAGTCTTCCATTATGAATAATTCCAAATGCTTGAGCACGTTTATTATCATGTTGGTGTATTTTAGGAAGACCATTTTTAAATTTATATGTTCCATTAAAAATTGGATGATCTTTTGATAATTCTTTAAGTTCTATATCAGGAAATACTTTTTTAAGTTCAAGTCTAATGAAGGGATCCATTCCATAGTTATCATCGATATGAATAAATCCTCCTGCAATTAAGTATTTTCTAATGTTTTCTGATTCAATATTATTAAAAATTACATTTCCATGACCAGTCATATGTAAAAAAGGGTAGTTAAAAATTTCACTACTACTAGCTTCAACAATATCTGGATTTTTATAAATATTTGTGTTAATATTTTTGTTGCAAAAGCTTATAAGATTTGGAAGAGATGTAGGATTAGCATACCAATCTCCACCGCCATTATATTTCAATGTTGCAATTTTAAAATTTTTTTGACCCAATAATAGAATCGGAAATAACAATAGTATTATAAATATTTTTTTCATTTATAGTTATTTAATTTTATAGTATGGGTTGTTATAATTCCTGCTGTTTCTGTTCTTAATCTATTATTTGATAAACTAATTGACTGAAAATTATTTTTTAAAGCTAAATTAATTTCTTCATTTGTAAAGTCTCCTTCCGGTCCAATTAATATCAATGATTTTTTACATTTAATTTTATACAGATTTATTTTATCAAATTCCTTACAATGTGCTATGTATTTATTTTCATTAAAATTTTGTACTACTAATTTATCAAAATCTATTGGATCATTTATTTTTGGAAGATGATAACATAATGATTGTTTCATTGCTGAAATTAAAATTTTATTGCAACGATCTATTTTGATAGATTTTTTTTCAGTTTTTTCACATATTAATGGGGTTATTTCATCAATTCCAATTTCAGTAGATTTCTCTAAAAACCATTCAAATCTGTTTAAGTTTTTTAGTGGTGAAATAGCAACATGAAGAAAGTAATTATGAGATTTTTCTTTTTTCTCCTTATTTATAATTTTTAATTTACATTTTTCTAAATCAGAACTGATAATTTTTGCTTTATATAGGTGTCCAGTTCCATCAGTTAAATTAATTGTATCCCCAATTTGTTTTCTTAAAACCTTAATTATATGTTTGCTTTCTACAAAATTTAGATATATTTCTTCTTGTATTTTATTTGTATAAAATAATTGCATAATTTTATTAAAATTATTTTTCAGCTATAACTGAATTTAACTATTTGGTTTTGGAGCAGCCTCTTTAATTTCTTTATTAGCTTGATCTATAAATTGTTTAAAATTTTCTATAAAAGAATTAGCCAATTTATTTGCTTTGATATCATATGCTTTTTTATTTTTCCATGTATTTCTTGGGTTTAAAATATTAGATGGTACGTTTGGACAAGATTTAGGCATATGTAATCCAAAAATATTATGTCTTTCAAATTCAACAGTATTTAACTCATTCTTTAGTATAGATGTTATCATTGCTCTAGTGTATTTGAGAGATATTCTTTTTCCTATTCCATATGATCCACCAGACCATCCTGTGTTTATAAGCCATACATTTGCATTACTTTGATTAATTTTTTCACCTAATATTTCGGCGTATTTAGTTGGATGTAGAGGCATAAAAGGTGCACCAAAGCATGCTGAAAATGTTGTTTGTGGCTCGGTTACTCCAGCTTCAGTACCTGCTACTTTAGCTGTATATCCAGAAATAAAATGATACATTGCTTGACCCTTATTTAACTTAGAAACAGGAGGTAAAACTCCAAAAGCATCTGCTGTAAGAAAGAAAATATTTTTTGGGTTTTTGCCTATTGAAGGGGTGGCGATATTTTTAATATGGTCTATTGGATAACTAACTCTGGTATTTTGAGTAATTTTATCATCACTATAATTAGGAGTATTTGAATTTTTAAAGAATGAAATGTTTTCTAATAATGCACCTTCTTTAATTGCGTCAAATATTTCAGGTTCTTTTTCTTTAGATAAATCAATACATTTAGCATAACAGCCTCCTTCAAAATTAAAAACTGTATTCTTGTACCATCCATGTTCGTCATCACCTATTAAATTTCTATTTTTATCTGCAGATAGTGTTGTTTTACCAGTTCCAGATAATCCAAAAAAGATAGCAGTATCACCATCTTTTCCAATGTTTGCACTGCAATGCATAGCTAATACATTATGTTTGTATGGTAATATAAAATTTAATGCTGAAAAAATACCTTTTTTAATTTCTCCTGTATAAGCAGTTCCACCAATGAGAATCGTTTTTTTTGTAAAATTTAAAATCGCAAAATTATGTTGACGAGTTCCATCAACTTCAGCATTTGCCATAAATCCTGGCGCATTTATAATTGTCCAATCTTCAGTAAATGTTTCATTTTTATTTGGTCTTAAAAACATATTATATGCAAACATGTTACTCCAAGCATATTCATTTATTACTCGAATATTTATTCTGTATTTAGGGTCAGCACAAGCATATGCTTCTCTAATATATATTTCTTTTTTTGATAAATAATCTACTATTTTTTTGTAGAGTTTATCAAATTGATTTTCATTAAAAGGTATATTAATTTCTCCCCACCATACTGTATTTTCAGTAATCCTATCTTTTACAATAAATCTATCTAGGGGTGATCGACCAGTAAATTCTCCAGTATTAACGTTTATAGCTCCTGTAGATGTTAGTTTGGCCTGACCTTTTTTAATTGCAATATCTGCTAGTTTTTTTGGAGATAAGTTCAAAGAAACTTTTGCATTTTTAATACCAATATTTTCTAAGATTTCCTTAGTATTATCAATACTTTTTTTGCTCATATATACTTTTTTAAAAAAGCAAATGTAAATATATATTTAAAACTCTTTATAGTAATGACTAGTTTTTTATGAATATTTATTATGTTTTATATTCAAATAAATAATACTTTAGCTTTTTAACTTATGAAAAAAAGAAAAATTTTAATTTTAGGTTCAGGAAGGTCTTCATATGTCTTAATTAGATATTTATTAGATTTTTCTATCCAGAATAATTGGATTGTAACAGTTGGAGATGTTTCTTTTGATTTAGTAAATAAATCTACAAATGGACATAAAAATGCAAGACCAATAAATTTTGATGTATATAATACTCATCAAAGAAAGGAAGAGATAATTAATCATGATATAGTTGTATCAATGTTACCTGCTAATCTTCATGCTATGGTTGCTAATGATTGTGTTAAAATTAGAAGACATTTGGTAACTGCATCTTATGTTTCTAAAGAAATTTCTTCATTACATGAAAATGCTAAAAAAAATAATGTAATCCTATTAAATGAGATTGGTTTAGATCCCGGTTTAGACCATATGTCAGCAATGAAAATTATTGATAAAATTAAAAGTAAAAATGGTTATATATCTTCTTTTAAATCATACTGTGGAGGCTTAGTTCATCCAGATTCAGATGATAATCCATGGAATTACAAATTTACTTGGAATCCTAAAAATGTAGTTTTAGCTGGTCAAGGAACCGCACAATATATGAATAATGGCAAGTGTAAATATATCCCATACAACAAGTTGTTTAAAAGAACTGAAAAAATTAAAATTCAAAAATTAGGAGAATTTGAAGGATACGCCAACAGAGATTCATTATCATACAAAAAATTATATGGAATTAATGATATTAAAACTATGTTACGTGGAACTTTAAGAAAAGTAGGATTTTGTAGTGCATGGGATGTTTTTGTACAATTAGGAATTACAGATGACACTTATGAGATTAATAATTTAAAAAATATGTCGTATAAAGAGTTTTTAAATTTATTTCTTCCTTACAGTAAAAACAAATCTATTGAAAATAAATTTTGTGATTATTTTTCTTTATCTAAAAGTTCAGAGATATTTGAGAAAATAGATTGGTTAGGTTTTTTTTCTAATAAAAAAATCATGTTAGAAAAATCAAGTCCAGCAAGAGTTCTACAAAGCATATTGGAAAGTAATTGGTCATTGACTACAGAAGATAAAGATATGATTGTAATGATTCATAAGTTTATTTATGAAATTAATGGTGTAAGTTATAGAATTGATTCTTCTTTATGTGTTTATGGAGATAACAATTTATCAACTGCAATGGCCAAGACAGTTGGGTTGCCCGTAGCTATTGCTACAAAATTAATTTTAGAAAATAAAATAAATAATAGGGGAGTCCTAATTCCAACTTCAAAAGATATTTATGAGCCTGTTTTACTAGAGTTAGAAAAAAATAATATTAGTTTTTTTGAGAATTCTTATTAATTTCTAATAATTCTATTGGGATTAATGATGTAATAACTTGATCTTCATCATTGATTTTTTTTATAAAATGCTCATGTAATGGGATACAAATTGGATAATTATTATTATTTTTTATATAAAGTAATGATTGAGGAGTTTGAGTGTCAATTTCAATTACTTTTCCTAGATTTCCATAATTTTTATCTTCAACTGTATAGCCTAGTATTTTTTTTGAACTTTGACTTTTCATTTTGAAATTAGATTTATCAATATAAATTTTACAATGTAAAAGTTTTTTTGCTTCATTTTCTGAATTGACATCTTCAAATTTCACTAAAATGATAGATTTTTTTTTAAGAGAAATTGTATCGACATAATAGGGGATAAGTTCGCTATTTATATCAATGAACAAGTATTTTATGTTTGGAAAATCTAAAGCTACATCAGTCTCATTAAAGATGTTTACTTTCCCTTTATATCCATGTAACTTATATACCTTCCCAAGAAAATAAGCATTATTATTTTTCATAGGGAAAAAATATGAACTATTTGTCTTTTTTGTTTGTTTCTTCTTTAGGCTCGTCCTTTTCTTCTTCTTTAGGCTCTTCCTTTGCTTCTTCTTTAGGCTCTTCCTTTATTTCTTCTTTAGGCTCTTCCTTTATTTCTTCTTTAGGCTCTTCCTTTA
>MDSV01126918.1_pt1 | contig 43941 bp, 42 predicted proteins | sample 810851 | NCBI WGS metagenome assembly MDSV01 (sample SAMN05326640, study PRJNA326480) | marine metagenome | isolation source: seawater | place: Atlantic Ocean: North East | collected 2012
GGATAATCGAGATAGTTTTGAAGGTGAAGGTGGTTCATTTATGATTGGCCCAAATGCTTTTGGACATGTTGGCTTTGGAGGCAGTAGTGCTACCTTTGCTGATCCCGATTGTAAGATGTCTTTTGGATATTTGGTTAACAAATTAGGTGGTGAGTATCTAATTAACGAAAGAGGACAAAGCCTAATAAATGCTTCCTACAACTCTTTAAAATAATATAATAAAAATAATGAGTTCTCATACAGCGTTAGCAAAATTTATCCATTGGACATTTACTTTGTTGTATGCATATGGAATATTTAAACAAGTTGATGATCTAACTGAGCTTGAAGATGCTTCATTACTTAATTTTGAAATTCTATTCGCAACAATTTTTTTGATCATTACTATAGTCCGATATATTTATATGAAAGATACTCCAGTTTTGCTAGGTGCAAATGATCACATCCCCAAAGGTCATCTTTTTATAGCAAAGACTGTTCATAGACTGGTTTATTTTAGCTTAATAATGTTGCCTGTTACGGGACTCTTAATTGCTGGTCTTTTTAATTTAGGAATGGGAGGCATAGAAGTTGCAATTATAATACATGAGTTTTCCGCATTTCTCAGTTACGTAGTAATTGCTCTCCATGTAATTGCTTCTCTTTATTCAAGATTTAAAGGTGAAGGAATGTGGAGTGCTATGGTACCAATTTGGAAAGAAACAAAAAAAAATGATTCTGATCTAGTATCCAGACTTGAAGTTATTGAAAATAATATATATAAAAAAGTTGAAAAAAGAATTACTAAATAAAAACTTATTATTTTCTTAAATAAATAATTATTGATTCATTGATTAAATAAACCTTGTATTTTTCATTTAGCATTTTCATAATGTCCTTGAATCGACTTACATACATTGTTTCAAAAATTAAAAATTTAGGATTAAGTTCAAATATATTTTTTATAATAATATCTAAATCTAGTTCAATAGAGACTATTAAATCAACAGCTCTATTTTCATTATTTAAAATAAAGTCTTCAAATGTAGTAATTAAAACATTGCTACCAGTATTATTTTGATATTTTTCAATATCATTTTTTGAAATTTGTTCAAAATTATCAATGCCCACAAAATTATTTTTATTAATAATCTTTTGTAGGTATATGAACAAATTACCAATTCCTGAGGGGTAATCTATGATTAAGCCATCACCTATTAAGTTTTTATCAATTAGATTCTTGATTTCATTAATTGCAAAAATATTAGCTGGATATAAATGGAAGGAATTAATATAGTCAAAATCTTTAAATTTTGTTGATTCAAGAATTCTATAACCATAGCCGAAATAATTTAAATTTGTAAAATAATTACTATTTACAACTTTATTCAAATGTTCAGAATTCTGAATAGATAAGTTGGTTTCTTTATCAAAATTCAGTTTTTTGATTGCAGACAAGCTTTGTAAATTATTTAATTCTTTGTTCTTATTAATTAATTTATTGTTCATAAAAACTGCATTTAAAAAATCAAAATCAAAATTGTTATTAATACTTAACAATGGATGCCTTAAGAATATACCTATCTTTTTGATTAACCATTTAAGCTTATTTATGGTGATATTCAAATTATTCCTTTAAGTTTTTATATAGTTGCTATTAAATTATATTAAGAATGGTGAGTAAATCTAGCATTAATAAAAACTTGTATCTAGATATCCAATTTATGACTATTTAGAAGTAATATTGATATTGCAATGGCATCTACAGAAAAATTACTAAAAAAAATATTAGAAAAAGATCATGTAAATTCATTAATTCATGTTGGGGGGCATAAAGGAGAAGAAATTGACTTTTACAATTCGTATAAATTGTCAAATGTAATTTATTTCGAACCTATAAAGTTATTCTACTTAGAGATTAAAGAAAATATTAAATCAAGAGATTTATCAAACTTTGAAGCATATAACTTGGCACTTGGTTCTGAAAATAAGAATGAAGAGATACATGTTGCAGATGGTAATTCATCAGGAAGCAGTTCTTTACTTGAACCAAGACCATCAGATATCTCATTTAGTAAAAAAGAAATGATTCAAGTGAAAACTTATGAATCTTTAGATATTAACAATATAGATCTAGCAGTGATTGATACTCAAGGTTATGAACTCGAAGTCTTGAAAGGTATGGGGGGTAAAATAAATGAATTTAAATATCTTATTGTTGAATTTAGTATGTTTGAAGGTTATATAAATCAAGTTGTATTTAAGGATTTAGAAGAATTCTTGATAAATAATTCCTATACAAGAATAAGAACTATTAGAAAACTTAATCACAAAAAATATAATGATTCAAATTACGGTGATGCAATTTATATCAATAATAAATTATTAAAAGCTTGGAAAGTAAGTTTTTATAGAGTAAAAAATATATTCATTGATAGTAAAATATATTTTTTTCTAATAACTTTTTTTGATGTTCCATTTCATATCAAAAAGTTAAAACAACTTATAAAAAAAATAATTTATTAAACTCGTGAAGCTTAACGGCTTTAACTATTTCTTTTTAGAGAAAAAATATTTATCAACATTTTTATACCATCTTTAAAAGGCTTAACAGTCGATTGGGTTTCGGTTGCTAGCTCTTTTACAGGTATTTCAGAAATTTTTTTATTCTTTTTAAAAGCCTTAACAATTAACTCAGTTGTAACAAGAAACTCTTCATTTTCTAATTTATTAATCTGATCTAATATATTTTTTTTGAATATAATTGTCCCCTGTGTGTCTTTAAATGGAATACCAAAATTTACACGTAGCAATATGTTAAAGATTTTTGAATACATTTTTCTCGAAATAGTTCTATTTATTTGTGATTCTTTATGTCCCTTAGATCCGATAAATAAGTCAAAATTATCCCATAATTTATTTTTCTCTACATAAGCAATATCAGAAGTCCCAAAACTAAAATCTGCTGGAACAATATATATCCATTCATGCTTACAATGTTTTAAACCTTCAATCAATGCATTTCCTAAACCTTTTTTTGATTCATAAAGAGAAACATCAAATTGCTGTTTATATTTGTTAATAGTTTCAATAGCAATTTTTTTTGAATTATCAGATGAATCATTTTCTACAACAATTAACTGGATTTCTTTAAAGAGAATACTCTTGATAATTAATGATATTGTACTTTCAATATTGCTTTCTTTATTATGAAGCGGTACAACAATAGAGACTGTCTTCTTAGATTTAACTTTTTCAACTTTATACATTTTATATTAATTATTTTAGTTGTATGATTTTTGTTTTACTTAGATGCTAATTTTTACTTTTTGTTTTATGGGACAAAAAGTTATCAATTGTAACTAAATATATAGGAAGCAAAAGATGGAAGCAATTTATTATATATCTGTAACTTGAATCAATTTGAACGTTTGTCCAAATAAATATATAGAGAACAAATACTAATACGGTATTGAATAGAAAAATTAAACTAGCGTTTTTAAATTTCATAAAATTTTTGTTCAGATTTACAAAGAAAAGAATTGTTAATACGAACAAAAAGACAGATAAGGGCTTGTCAATTAAAAATTGATTAATGACATTGAAAAAGTTGCTGTAATTAATTGTTCTCTCTAACTCAATTGCTGAACCATAATTGTCAAAATAATTCGACCAAGTTATGTCAATATTCAAGAAAATATAATTTATAAATGATATAAAAACTCCTGAGATACCCAGTCCAAGTGTAAAAACAGTAATTCTTCTAATAAGAAATAAATAAACAATATAAAAAATTGCAATTAAGGCTATAAATTGCTTACTAAAAAACAATACCCCTAATAAAAATATCGATAGATTTTTTTCTTTTTTATTGTTTGATTCTTCTGAAGAATAAAAAAGAACTGCAAAATAATAACTAACAGCTGATTCCAACATCAAAGAATTAAATAATAAATATCTAAACCAATGACTATTCAGTGTAACTACTAATAAAACAATTGAAAGAATTGCTTTAGAAAAGGTTGAGCTTTTATATTCGTAAATAAAAAGCATTGTTAAGAAATAGAATACATTTTTAATAAAAGGAAAGAAAACAAAGCTTTTAACACTAGTGCAAATAAGAGTAAATAAGGAACTTATGTGCGAAATTAATAACCCATAACCACTATGACCTGGGAAATTCAGCAATGCAAAATGATAATTGCTTTCAAAAATTTTTGTTGTAACTGGCAACCAAACCTTGTCTTCATCTGGAACTGTAAAGTAAGTTGTTTGTAATTCGTAAGTTGATATCAAATTTTCGACTACAAACTCTCTAGTAAGCAAAGATAATAAAACAAATAATAAGAAAGCTTTTTTTTCAACTTTCTTATTTGTAATTAAAAAAATAAACCATAAAAGATTTATAAAGAGAAAGAGGGTTTTAAATGAAACCTCCTTAGCAAGAAATAACAAATGATTATCAATGATAAAAAAACTAAAAACATAAATAGCAATTGAAAAAGATATTGAATTTAAACCAAAAGCTATTTGTATTTGTTTTCCAACAAAAAATAAATATAAGAAAAGCAAAAAACTAATGAATATATTTATAAAGTCCGTATTTGTTAATGATATAAATCTTGTTTCTCTTGGTAGGAGATTAAAAAAATAATTATAAAATATAGGTGAAAAGAAAAATAAAAGTAAGAATAGATTTTTTTTGTTGGTAGTTTCAAGTATTTTTTCCAAATTTTTTACCTAAATATAAAGAAAATAGTGTTTCACAATGATATGTTAGTGAATTGAGTCGGACTATCAAAACTTCATTTATCATTCTTACTATTTAATATTGTATAATTATAACCAATGCTTACAGTTCTAGTTCCGTCATATAATGAAGAGAATATTATACAAAAGTCAATTGACAGTATTTTGAGTTGGTCAAAAAATAATAATATAGAGATTGAGCTAATAGTTATAAATAACAATTCTTATGATGACACAGAAAAAATATGTAAAGAAAATTTAGATAGATTAGATCAAGAAAAAAATTTTAGATATATAAATGAACCTAAAAAGGGGAAAGGGTTTGCAGTAAAAGCAGGTCTTAGTAATGCTTCTTCGAATAAAATATTAATTCTAGACGCTGATCTTTCTGTAGGAATTGACCAGTTTGATATTAATTGGTTAAATATAGAAAACATTTCAATATCAGGAAATAGGTTTGCTGGTGAGGTAATTGGGACACCCTTAAGGAGAAATTTTACTGGTAAAATTTTTAGCTTTATTGTTAGAACTTTATTTAAAATACCAATAGAAGACACACAGTGTGGTTTCAAATATATTTCTTATAACAATATCTCAAAATTAAATAACATCTTATCAGTTGGTAATTTTGCATATGATGTTGATCTTTTACTTGCATTAAATTCTTTAAAAATAACACTAGAAGAGGTGCCAGTTATATATATTCACAATAATGAAACTTCTGTAAATATATTTACTGATTCAATCTCAATGTTTTTTAGTTTATTATTACTAAAGAAAAAATATTAACTACTAAACACTCTTGCATTTATCAACATAACTTAAGAAAATATCTTCAGACCTCAATGTTGTTTTTTCAACTATAAAATTTTCGCACTCTACTTTTATGTCTAAGTTATTAAAACCACAAATATCATTTTTCAACATCGGTCTATGAATATAAACTAAATAAAATTCTTTATTTTTACTATTTATATTATTAATTATTTTTAAATTATTGTTTTCAAAGTAGGTTGTAAATACATGCTCTGGATTACAAAAATATACTTCTCCAGAAACTTCTTTATAATTTAACACTTTCATCAACTCTTTTCCTGAGTAACCCCAATAATCAGTCTGCCAATCTCCACACCCACCGACTTCGTTACAATCAAGTGTTATATTGGTTTCATCTGCTAATTCATTAAAATATATATATTTATAAGGCCCTAAACCCCATTGTGTGTATCCAAGATATGTAAAAATAATAAGAAGAAAGATTATTTTTACATTTTGTCTCAAATTAATAACTCTTAAGGTTTCAACAAATAACAATACAAAAAAAGGAACTAGAAATAGATATTGTCTAATTCCGTCATAAACAACTGGTCTAAGATAAATAAAACCAGCAATGACTACAGCTATAAAATATGCTGAATAAATTAAAGTTGTCGTAGCTCTTTTTGATTTATTTGATATCTCCGTAATAATGAAAAATAGTGTGAAGAAAAGTGAGACATGAAATATCAAAGGTAGTTTAAAATTTAGCCAGGTAATTAAGTAAAAAGGATTGACATCCATTGCAAAAGAAAAATTTCCATTTGTTAGTACATAAGAATCCCAATAAATATTAAATTGTGTATTTATAGACTCTTCAAACCATAATCTTGGTTTTTGCCAAGCTGATGGAGTCCCAATAATTAAAACAATGAGAGAAGTAAACATTATGCGAAACCAGGAAAAGACAAATTGTTTAATTGATTCAAGATTTTTATTTACATATAAAAAGAAAAAAGAAAAACAAATAAATATAAAAGCAAACCCATTAAGCCTTACTAATAACAATAAGCCAAAAAATATTCCAAGTTTTATATCTTCCCTGTATGAGTTATTTTTTATGTTTTTTAAATAATATAAAAAGAAAGAGGACGCTAACAAGTTTTGAACCATAAATGGTATGTCTTTCAGATTAAATAGCGCATGACCATTTACTAAAGGTATAAAGGTAAGAACTAGAATAAATAAAAAACTATATTTATCATCAGATATTTTTGAATAAATCTTGTAAACCAAAAAAAGAGCTAAAACTAAATATATGTTCAAAAAAATATGACGAAGTATATATTCAATCTCTTCTTCATTTCTTATCCCAAGTGACATAAAATCATTGAACAAAAAGTGAAATATTTTTAAGACAACTAAATTGTTTGAAAATAGATATGTTGGTAATAAAATAAGAAATCCATAAAATTCAAAATTTGAACTGAACTCACTAAGGAAAGGATTGCTTCTATCAGCAAAAAAAAGTCTATATTTTTCTATTATTCTGGGTGTAGTTTCTAGTAAAAGTAAGTCATCCCAGGTTGTTCCTCCTTTCAATATTAAAGATACTTGATAAGCTAAGAACATAGCTAAATAGATAGATACAAGATAGTCTATTTTTACTCTTTGTAAAACTATATTTTTTGACATATAATTCATTTCTTTTTTAAAACTGCAAAAAGAGACAGCCCAACTTTAATATTTAATTTTATCCTAAGTAGAAAAACTTCTAACTTGATGAAAGATTTTAAAATTGTATTGATTAAATTACTAACAGTTGTATCAGAAACAACTGACTTAAGAATTTTTATTTGCAAGAATCGGACTGGAAGGAGTATATAGTTGTATCCAAACCTATTAACAATTTCAAAATTTTCTAATGTTTGTTCTTTTAAGAGTTCCCAATTGTATCTCCTATAATGATGTAAATTAGTATCATGTTGACTAAAAAGTGTCTGGTAAGCTGGTACGCTTAGAACGCCAATTCCGTCATCTTTCATTAACTTATTAACATTTAACAGAAACCCTTCATAATCGTAAATATGTTCAAGCACATCTAAAAATACTATTAAGTCATACTGTTCTTTAATTTCTGAAAAATCATAAAATATTTTTCCTACATTTAATTTTTTATTTTCTTTTATTATCTCTATAAAATATTCATCAACTTCAAGAATATCGACTATTCCATATTCTTGTAAAACTTCAATGTTGACTCCTACACCAGGTCCAATTTCTAATATTTTAATTGGTTTATTATATTTTTTTTTAGAAATTATATAATTTAAAATCTTTTTTCTTCCAAAATACCACCAATTGTTAAAGTCCTTACTTAGTGGAATATGATCATATCTTTTTTTGTTAGAGTTTTTCAATATCTTAATATTTTATAATTCGAATTTAATAATTATCTACTATCTAAGAAAATACTGTTTTATAAAAAACAACATAAATAATGTATTGTCTATAAAATATCGCCTTGAGAGCCTTATGGGTTCTTGAAAAAACCTAAATAGCCATTCAAAACCATTGTTTGCAAATATTTCAGGAGCTTTATATTTAGTTTTTGCTACCCAATCAAATACATTTCCGACTCCTAAAATATTAAAACTATTTTTTTTATTATCCATTACATATTGCATAAATTGCTCTTGCTTTGGAAAACCTAAAGATACCCATACGATGTCTGAATTAGAATTATCAATAATTTCCACATTCTTAATATCTGTTAGTTCTTCAATCTCTAACATAGGGGGGCAATGATACCCAGATATATTTATTTCGTTGTATTTATTTTTAAGTTCTTTTATCATTTTCTCGACTACGAAGGGGGTATTCCCATAAAAGAAATGAGAGGTGTTTTTATCTAAGCCGTGCTCTATTGTTGAAAGGAAAAGATTGTAGCCGTCAACTCTTTCTTGATTTGTTTTATATAAAATGTTCAGAGCTTTTGATAAAGGATATCCGTCACACACTTTGTAATCTAAACCATTTAGAACTCTGCCAAGTCTATTTGATCTGTTACCTCTTACTACACTATTTGCATTGCAAACAGCTACAGACTTATTAGAAGAAGTAACAAGAGTCTCGGACATTTCTGACAAACTTATCAGTGATAAATTTGTGTTAAATAATTTAGCTTCCTTCATCTAATTATTTTAAGCAGAAATCAATGAATTAAGTATCATATTCTCATGAATAACAATAAAGTTCTTGTTATAAGCCCGACATATAATGAAGCAGAAAATATGAGCTCATTTATAAAGGGCGTTATTGAAACAGGGTGTGATCTTTTAATTGTTGATGATAATTCGCCAGATGGCACATCAAAAATAGTGACTTCTTCAAATTATTTTGAAAAATCACTATTTTTGATTTTGAGAGAAAAAAAACTTGGCTATGGGACTGCTTACATTGAAGCTTTCAACTGGGGTTTAAATAAAGATTACGATTATTTTGTACAAATGGATGCAGATTTCTCACATAGAATGGAAGATTTAAAAAAAATGTTATTAATTAAAAAAGATTTTGATCTTTTAATTGGGAGTAGATACGTTGAAGGTGGCGGAAGCTCTGGATGGGGGTATCACAGAAAAATTTTATCAAAATATGCTAATAAACTTGCAAAATTTTCAACAAAATCACATATCAATGATATGACTACAGGATTTAGGTTGTATAAGAGGAATTCTTTAATAGAAATTGACTACCAGTCTTCCGATTACAACGGCTATTCTTTTTTGGTTGATTTGTTAAGTAAATCAATTAAAGCAGATTTAAAAATTCATGAGGTTCCCATTTTATTTGTTGAAAGAGAAAGCGGAAAATCAAAAATGAACTTTCCAATAATCCTTGAAGGAGTAAAAACATTAATTAAACTTTATTTTCAAACTAATAGAAAGTAAGCAAAAATTTGTCTATTTAGTTTGTATACTTTAATTTGATGCATTTCATTTACTTTTTTTCATTTTTCACTTATTTTTACTTTTTAGGTAGGGGTTTACTCCTAATAATTAGTAAGTTTTTTAATTTTTATAAATTCAATGATCAAGAAAAAATAATTGAAACACCCATAATTATTTTTTACCCTTTAATTGGTGTAATATTTTTCTCAAATTATTTTTTTATTGCTAATTTTTTTGTAGGCTTGAAACATCCACTATTGTTTTTTTTGATTTCGTTTACTTTAATATTTAACTTTTTAGAAGTCCCAAAATTTAAACAAAATAGTAAATTAAATCTAATTACGTTATTTAATTTATTTATTATTTCAATAAGTTCTTACGATATAAATTTTCAATACGATGCAGGCTACTATCACCTAAACTACCAAAATTGGATTAGAGAAGAAAAATTAGTTTTTGGACTTAATAATCTACATGGTGCGTATGGCACATCTTCAATTATGGACTATACAGCTGCTCCGTTTTGGCTTGAATCAAATTTTATTTTACTTCATTATCTAAGTATTATTTTTCTAGTAATTTTCTTAAATTTCTGTTTATACCATATAATTTTTTCACAAAATAAATTTCTTAATATATCAAGTTCTTTTGTCTTAGTTTTTGCTTTCCTTGATAATTTTGGTTTTAACGGAGGAAGGAATGGCTTTTTTGCTATTCCTGGGATAATAAAACCCGATATAGCATCAGGGGTAATGTTCTACTTATCTTCAATACTTATTTCATACTTAATATTTCAAAAATCATACATTACTAAAAATCTTGTATTTATAAATTTTCTAATACTTTACTCTTTTCAGTTAAAGATTTCTAATTCTCTTCTGTTTATATTTTTTACATATATTTTTATACTCTCTGACAAATCTTCAATCAAAAGCTTGTTAGCTGTCAATTCACTAACAATAATATGGCTAATTAAAAACTTACTACTCACTTCGTGCCTAGTCTTTCCAATAAATTTTACGTGTTTCAACCTACCTTGGTACAATTACGAATCAGTTGATGGCATGAAATATACTACTGGTTTCTTTAATAATGCTTATAATATAGGTGCTCCATTTGGTGACTGGATTAATAATTGGCTTTCAATTGAACTAAATAAAACTGTTGTATATAACTTTTTAGTTTGTTTCTTAATTCTTTTTCTAATAAAACGACTCTTCTTTATAAAAAAATCTTATAACTCAAATAAGGAAATTTATTTAATACTACTCTTTATCTTTTCAAATCTTTTAGTTTGGATTATTGGTGCACCACATCCAAGATTTATATTTGGACTCCTTTCTTTCAGTATTGGCATTTTATGTTTTGATTACAAAAATATTGAACTTAGATTTCAAAATAAACAAGTCTCAAAATTTATTTTTACAGGAATTTCAATTCTTGCTATATTGTTAATTCCACGAATAAATTCTTATAAGACCATGCTCAGTGACCCATTCCAAACGCCTGAAATTACTGCACCTTTAGTTGAGTATTTAGACTATAAAAATACCTGGCTTTTACCAAAAAATGGAGATCAGTGTTGGATTGAAATAAAATGTATTCCTTATGGAGTAAATGTTGTAAAAAAAACATACTCAAATTATGACGCTTATATAATCGGTCAATAATTTTTAAATACTATGTCAAACATCTTTTTATTAAATATATCTAAATTAAAGTTTTTGTGTATTTTCTGAACTCCGTTTAAAGAAATTTTCTCTAGCCTATCTTTGTCATTATATAGTTTTTCAACTGTATTGATCCAAACATCAAGTTCATTTCTTTTTACTAACGTAATATCTTCTCCATCAATTATTTCTTCATCCCAAAATCCCTTGGTTAAATTAATGACTACAGGAGTGCCCATTGACATAGATTGTTGGGCTACACTTTGGCCTGATGAAGTTAAGGTATTAACAACTGGCAAAATTGTTAGCCTAGATTTTTTATATAAAGACTTTAAATCGTCATCATTTATTATTGATTTATTCCAATCTCCTTTAATTAATTTTACATTTTTTGGAATATTTATATTTTCATCAATCAAAGACGTTACAAGTTTAAAATTTATTTTTGGCAATCCTTCGACAATTTTTATTAATTTTTCTATATCTCTATATTCATTATTCCCAACAAATAAAATCTGTTCCTTTTCTAAAAAGTTGATACTTTTATCAACCCAAAATGCAGTATCAACACAAAATGGATTTAAAACTATTTTATTTTTTTCTTTATTAAATTTATTAATCGCAAATTTATATTCTTTTTTAGATGTACAAATTATCTTATTTGAATTATTCAAGGTTAATTGAGTTAAAATTTTTCTTGATTTAGATTTTAAAAAAGATATTAAATTATCGTCAAATAATCCCGAATTAATTACAAAAAGTTTTTTATTTTTGATTCTCCTAAAAAATAAAAGAAGCGCTAAAGAGACTCCTATTCCGTGGTTTGTAGCAACAATTATTTCAGCATCTTTAATTTTCAAAAAACAATCTTTTTTAAGTAACATCTCAGTTGAAATAGATATTTTAGTTATTCTAGATAAAAATTTATCTACATAAGTATTAGCAGTTTTATCAATTAGATCTGCTGAGTTTGTAAGTTCAACTAAATCAATATCTATATTTTTATTTGCAAAATAATCAAAAGAATAAAAAAATTCTTTAGGGAATGGAGCCCCTTCATTTAATTTTTTTTCTCTACCTTGTTTAAAAATGTATAAAACTTTAATACTTTTATCCTACAGAGTTATTAAATCAAAATTACAAAATTCTTTATACCAAATAAAATTAATATAAAATAAAATGTTTTCTAGCTATTATGTATTATTAACAGATGAAAAAAGCAATAGTAACTGGTATTAGCGGACAAGATGGTTCATATCTATCAAGACTTTTAATTGATAAAGGATATGAAGTACATGGTACTATCAGAAGATCTTCATCAATAAATACTTCAAGAATAGACGACATAATTGCAGAACATGAATCAAGTGGAAGGCTAAATCTTCATTACTCTGACCTCCTTGATTCTTCTTCTTTATCAAACCTTATTACCAACATACAACCTGACGAAATATACAATTTAGCTGCACAATCACATGTTGCTGTGTCATTCAAGAACCCAATTTTTACAACTCAAACCGGTACATTGGGATCCATAACTCTTTTAGAAAGTGTTAGGTATTTAGATAAGGAAGTAAAGTTTTACCAGGCTTCTTCGTCTGAAATGTATGGTGGAGATTTTATTGGATCTCTTAATGAAGAATCTCCATTTAATCCAAAGAGCCCTTATGCTGCTTCAAAAGTTTTTGCACATAACGTAACTAAATTATATAGAGAAACCTATAATCTTTTTGCTGTAAATGGAATTCTTTTTAACCATGAATCTCCCTTAAGAGGTGAAACTTTTGTAACAAGAAAAATAACAAAAGCTGTAGGAAGAATAGCAATGGGAATTCAAAGTAAACTTACATTAGGAAACTTAGATGCTTCAAGAGATTGGGGATTTGCTGGTGATTATGTACAAGCAATGTATCTTATGATGCAATATAAAAATCCAGATGATTGGGTAGTTGCAACTGGGGAAACATACACAGTAAAAGAATTTGCTGAAAAAGCATTCAGTGCGGTTAATTTAAATTGGGAAGATTATGTGACTACGTCAGAAAAATATTTCAGACCAAATGAAGTTGGATATTTATTAGGAGATCCTTCGAAAGCACGAAAAAATTTAAAATGGAAACCAGAAGTTAGCTTTGATCAACTTGTTCAAAAAATGGTAGAACATGATATAAATCAAGCAAAAAAAGAAGCTACTTTATTAAAAGAGAAACTAATTAGCCCTACCTGGGAAAACCCGGTTGTAAATTAACTTAATATAATTAAAGCTAATGGAAAAAAATAAATTATTAGTTGTAGGAACAAATGGTTTTTTGGGAAACTCAGTCAAAAATATTATTGAGAAAGAAAATATTTTTGAACTATATGAAATCACTGGCAAAGATCAGCTTGATCTAAGAAATTATGATAAAGTGTATTCTTACTTTAAAGATAATAACTTTAATTTTGTTATTAACTGCTCTGCTTTTGTAGGAGGCATTGCTTTTGGGTATGATTTCCCAGCTGAATTATTAGAAATAAATACAACCTTTGCAAATAATTTATATAGAGCTTCAATGCAAAGTGGCGTCAACCTTTTAGTGAATCCAATCTCAAATTGTGCTTACCCTTCAAATATTAATTATTACGAAGAGGAAAAATTTTGGGATGGGGCTCCTCATGAATCTGTATTTAATTATGGCCTTTCGAAAAGACATATGGTTGCTCTTGGTGAAAGCTACAAAAATCAATATAATTTCTCATCTGCAAATATAGTTCTTTCAAATATGTATGGACCAAATGATCATTTTGATGAATCTAGATCTCACGCTCTTGGTGCGTTGGTGAAGAAAATTTGCGACGCAAAAAGAAATAATTTAAAAGATGTTGAAATTTGGGGAACAGGAAAACCAATAAGAGAATGGCTGTTTGTAGAAGATGGTGCAAATGCTTTAATTAAAGCTTTAAAGTTAACCGAAGATAGTTTCTTTTTTAATATTGGAGTAGGTAAAGGAATATCCATAAAAGAGCTTGCTGAAATAATTGCTTTTCATGCTGACTGGGATGGGAGTTTTATATATAATACTAACAAGCCGGATGGTGTGTTAGAGAAAACTGTTAACGGAAAAGTTGGTGAAGAATTATTAGATTGGAAACCTTCCGTTTCTTTAGACACTGGGATAAAATTAACTGTAGAGTGGTACTTTAATAATGGAAAAAAAGAACGAGCATGAAAAAATTTATCATGATGGTGAATTAATAGCTTCAATCATAAGGCCTTTGCTCTCCAAAGATGGCTTAAGCTTCTACACTGACGATGAAAACTTTATGCAAGTTGGTGTGTGGAATTATGAAAAAGGAAAAACATTACCGGCACACTATCATAATGAATTCGGCAGAGAAGCTTTTAAAACTAATGAAGCTGTTATTGTTTTAAAAGGAAAAATTGAATGTAGTCTTTATACAGAGGATGGTGACTTAATTAAAAAAGTTACTGTATGTAAAAATGAGATGATAGTTCAATTTAATGGGGCTCATGAATATCTAATAAATGAAGATTCAATTGTTGTCGAAACTAAAAATGGCCCATATTTTGGTCCAGAAATAGACAGGGTAAGAATTGAAACAAAATAGAATATTTCAAGTTGAGCCTTCCATTGATGACTCAGACATAAAAAGTGTAGTTGATTATTTAAACTCAGGTGGTTGGTTAACTGAACATAAGATTACTCAAGAATTAGAAAAAAATATAAAAGACTTTATTGGAAGAAGGTACTCACATGCTGTTCCAAATGGAACAATTGCAATCTATCTAGCTTTACTCGCTTCAGGTATTGGAAAAGGCAAGAAAGTAGGCGTTCCGAATCTTACAATGATCGCAACTATCAATGCCATTATTTGGGCTGATGCTGAACCAGTGCTTATAGATGTTGATGAAAGTTTATGTTTATCTTATGAACAGTTAAAAGAATTTAATGATCTTGATGCGTTAATATTTGTGCCCCTAAATGGGAGAACCGGTGATGGTGAAAAGATTGAAGAATTGTGTAGAGAAAACAATATATTACTTATTGAAGATTCAGCACACGCTCTTGGGTCAAATTATAAATCTAAAAAGTGTGGTTTTCTTGGAGACCTAAGTATATTTTCATTTACACCCCATAAAATTATAACTATGGGTCAAGGCGGAATGATACTTACGGATAACGATGAATTTAATAATAATATATTTAATCTCAAAACTTTTAACAGGTCAAAAGATAAGCAAGATTGGCATGATGGTTTTGGTCTTAATTTTAAAATAACAGACATTCAATCTTCGCTGGGCTTATCTCAATTTAGTAAATTAAACATGTTCATTGAAAATAAAAGAAAGAATTTGGAGATTTACCGTAAAAATATAAATAATAAAGAAATATCTTTTATAGATTTTCATGAGGATGAAGTGCCTTGGTTCTTTGATATAGTTTGTAGCAGCAAAGAATATAAAGAAGAAATAAAAGAGCACTTATCAAAAAATAATATTGAAACTAGAGATTGTTACCCTGCTTTAAGTTTCCAAAATTACCTAAAAGAAGTAGAAAAAACTGATTTAAGTCATTCTGAAAAAATATCAGAAAATATTTTATGGCTCCCATCTTCTAATGCTCTGACAAAAGAAGAGATTGAAACAATTTCAAATCTTATATCAAATCACTCGTAGTTGAAATGAAAGAATCAATAGACTTATTTGATTTATCAGTATCTGAAGATATTAAAAAAAAATATATTATAGAAGTAAAAGATATAATAAAAAATAAAAACTTTGTTTTAGGAAAAAAAGTAAGAGATTTTGAAAATAATTTTTCTAAGTTTTTAAATGTAAAATATTCTCTAGGTTTAAATTCTGGAACAGATTCACTTGAAATAGGATTAAAAACTCTAGGCGTAAAAGAAGGTGATGAAGTAATTGTTCCAGGGTTCTCTTTCTTTGCAACATCTGAAGTCATTCTAAAATTAGGTGCCCAACCAATATATTGTGACATAAATTTAAATGATTTAACTTTAGATATAGACCATTTAAAGAAACTAATTAGTAATAAGACAAAGGTAATAATAGCTGTTCATCTATTTGGTAATTCTGCAAGTATGGATGAAATAAAAAAATTGACAAGGAAAACAAATATAAAAATTATTGAAGATGTTGCCCAGGCTTTTGGTTCGAAATATAAAGAAAATTACTTAGGAAGTATTGGTGAGTTTGGGTGTTTCTCATTTTATCCTACAAAAAATTTAGGAGGGTTTGGAGACGGAGGATCTATTACTTTTAAAAAGAAAGGATACTTAAAAACTATTATGTCTTTGAGGAATCACGGACTTAAAGAGAATTATTACCACGAATATGTTGGCTATAACTCTAGATTAGATTCTGTGCAAGCATCAATACTAAATTTGAAATTAGCTTCAATTAAAAACTCTTTGAATAAAAGGATTAAAAATAACAAAAAATACCATAAAAATATTGATAGAGATAAATATAGAATCTATTCTCAAGAAAACCAACCAATGAATGTAGTGCCTTTAAGTGTTAAAAATTCAAAGAATCTAAATAAAACAAAGAAAATATTAGAGAAAAATAATATAAGTTATGGAAGCTATTATCCATATGGTTTATATGAATTTCCAATATCAATGCTTACTCAAAAAAAGCAAGACTTTCCTAATACCCAATATATAAAAGAAAATATAATAACACTTCCCTGTCATGGCAATATTGATGATAAAAAACTATCTAGAATATTAAATATACTTAATGAGATATGAATAAAAAAAAATTTTTAATAATTGGATACGGCAATATGGGGAGGCTTCATTCAGAAATTTTATCTGACTTATTAAATGATGTTTTTTTTGATGTAGTTGATATCGAAGATAAGAAGATAGGAAAGCAAAATTACAACCAAATCAATATTGATGAGATAGAAGATATAAATGAATACACTGGAATAATTATTTCTACACATAGTGATAGTCACTTAGAATACTTAAATAAAATCATTAAATATAAAAAAACTGTATTTATTGAAAAACCTTTAGTCAATAACTTAAAAGAGCTTGATAAATTTAAAAAAATGAATCAAAAAAATATTTTTTGTGGTTTTATTGAAACGCATAATGTACTTTTTTCAATTGCCAAAGAAAACATTACTGCAGATCCACATTATGTTCAAGTTGAAAGAATTTCTCCTAAAGTAGACAAAGAAAGAATTAAAGATCATGTAGATTTTGATCTTACAATACATGATTTAAGTGTTGCCTTAGAATTTTTTATTGAAAAAAATGAAATTTCTTCATGCAACTCAGTCAATTTAATAAAAAATAATGAAGGATATTATGAATTAAATAACTTAAGATTAACTTCAGACAATTTTATTTTTAACTTCACAAGTTCAAGACTTGGTCAAAAAAAGATTAGAACCTGGAAAATATTTACGACAAACGAACAAATTAAAATTGACTTAATAAAAAAAGAAGTAACGATTATAAAGCAAAATCAGAAGAGTAGCTTAATTAACAATGAGTTAGTGCAAAACTATAATGAAAAAACAATAAATAGTCCAGCATTAAATCCTGCTAAGGAGCAGATGATTAAATATCTAGATTGTCTTGAAAAAAATAAAAAAGAATACAATTACAATAATTTAATTGATGCACATGAAATACTCCTTAAAAATAAATAAAGAACGGGGAACGTTAATAAGTTCTTTTTTTATCTTCTCTAGTTTATTTATATTTTATGACGTTCCTTGGGGTTTAATGGATGATTATAGATGGATAGAAAGTACAAAAGAGTTTTTAAACGATCCGAGAACTTATATTGATGATCAAAAATATAGAATTAGAGAAATAGGAATGATTCAGCCTTTCCTTTTCTTGCAGTATTTATTTCAATATCTCCCAGGAATAACTTTTGGCAAAATGTTTACTTTTATTCCAAATATTTTATTGATACTCGTGATTCATTATTATTCATACATTATTTTTAAAGAAAAATTAAGAATTAATTACCTCAGTTCGTTACTTATTTTTTTAATATATCCATACACAACAGATATGTTCTTCTTACCAAGCTTGCAAGAAAAATTTTCTTTCTTGATTTTTTTAATTCTTCTACAAAAGATAAATAAAAATACTACTTTAAATAAAAAATATTTTTTAACTTTGTTTCTTTTGTCATTAGCGATACCTCTTGTTAAATTGCAAGGATCAATTTTCTTCATATTCTTTTTGTTTTATTTTTTATTAAAAAGAAGCATAGAGGGGTATTTTGTTCTTTCTGGATTTATTCTTGGTATTTTACTTCAAGGTTATGTTATTTTTTTTCAAAACAGTCATTACTACAATGTGAACAGCACCGCAGAAAATATCTTAGATAATATTCTTCAAGTTCAAAATATATTCTTTTTATTTTTTATTTTTCTTTCTTTATTATTAACCATTACAGAAAAAGATAAAGAAACTAAATATTTAATTTTTGGAATTTGTGGATCCGGATTAGCTTTAATATTCTTATATATTAATTGGGAAACGTATGGTTACCTTATGTCATTTTATGCCTTTTTTATAGCATTATTAATTCCTTATAATATTGAACAAATAATTAGAGTGCTAAATTTCAAAGTTTTCTTAAATTTAGTTACACCTGTTTTATTAATTTTTTCATTACTAAGTTTATATTTGTTTTTTATACCAAGAATAGAAAGATGGTCAGACCTAAATGATGTATACACTTCATTGGACAATGTTTTATTAGATGAAGAAATTTTCTATTGTGGCTCAGAAGGCGCTTTAACTTTTAATAATCTCAACAATACCAAAAATGAAGTTACTCATATAAGTAATTTCAGTGAATTAAAAACTAAGGATTTTTTCTTTATAAACGATGATATGCAATGTTCTTATTTCGAGGAAGCTTTAATTGATAATTGCACAATTAATCAAGAAATAAAGTCAACTTATAAAAGAGTGGAAATAATTAAATATAGTTGTTAAGTATTAAATAATATTGATATAAAATAATTATTGTTAATGAATAATTCAAAATTATCTCCTATAACTATTTTTGGCTATGATAGGCCTGACCACTTAAATAATCTTTTAGAATCATTAGTAAAAAATAAAGAGTCAAGAGATTCATCAGTATATTTTTACATCGATGGAAAAAACGAAAAAACAAACATTACAAATTACAACAAAACTATCGAGATCGCCCAAAAAAATTGGGGCTTCAAAGAGAAAGAAGTAATAGTAAGAGATAGAAACTTTGGTTGTAGAGATAATATCATTGAAGGCATTTCTGAAGTAATAAATAAACATAAAAAAACAATTATTCTTGAGGATGACTTGATTGTTAGTAAAAATTTCTTAGATTATATGAATAATTGTCTTGAAGTATATAAAGATAAAAAAAACATATGGCATATTAATGGGTATAGCCATCCTAAATTCTTTTATTTAAAATCTACTACTGCGGTAAGTTCCAATATGTCACCATGGGGATGGGGTACTTGGGAAGATCGATGGGCAATATTTATAGATGGACAATTTCATGAAAGAAACTACATATCAGAAAAAACGCCTTCAATGATCAAAAAATTCAATGTTTCAAATTTATATGACTTTGAAAACATAATAGTAAAACATCAACAAGGAGAAGGGAGTATTTGGGATGCATATTGGTATCAAGGTATGTTTTTAAATAATGGTTTATCAATTTTTCCTTCCATGTCACACGTTCAAAATTATGGTTTTGATGGAACAGGTCTACATTGTGGAGAAAATGAAGAATTTGATACAAAGCTAAACCCAAATAAAACCAAAAAATATACTAAAAAAAATACTATTAGTTATTTTTATGGATTAAGTTACCGTTTCTTTTATAGAAAAATTAAATTCAAAAACTATATAGATTATCACAAGGATAAATTTCTTAGCTTTAATGCATTTTTTGATTTCCTAAAGAAAAAGATAATAGGTTAATTATGAAAGAAATTATATCTACTTGTCCTCGAACTAATTCAAACAAAAAAGAATTTGAATTTTTGGCAAAACATTACGGATTGAAATATTCTGAAAAATTTCCTCAAAATCAGGGTTTTACTTCTGATGAAATGATAAAACAAATAAAAGAGGCTTCTATTTGTATAATTGGAGATGACAAAATAGACCAAAAAGTCCTTAAGGAATGCTTAAATTTAGAATATATAATCAAATGGGGGTCTGGAACAGATAAAATTGATATAGAATCTGCAAATAAAAATGGTGTAGAGGTTTTCAATACACCAGAAATATTAGGTAAATATGTAGCAGAGTTTGTCTTAGGCTTAATGATTGACAGTTATAGAAAAATAACCCTTAATCATAAAAAAATGAACGAAAAAATATGGTATAAGTCGTATGGAAAATCTTTATTCAATAGAGTCATAGGCTTTTACGGTTATGGTGATATTGCAAAAAGTTTAACTAAGATTTTAAAACCATTCAATTGTGAAATTATATATTCCGATCTAAATGATCTAAATATTCAAGGCGCAACATTTATGAGTCTTAAAAGTGTGATAAAAAAATCCGAAATACTAATAGTATGTGCTCCATTAACAGAAGCAACCATGGGATCAATCAATAAAGAATCTTTAGAGCATGCAGAATTATTGGAATTATTAATTAACGTATCTAGAGGGGAAATAATTAAAGAAAGTGAGATTATTGAAATGATTTCTGATGGTAGCTTAAAAAGCCTTTGCTTAGATGTTTATGAAAAAGAACCACCTAAACTAAAAGAAGAAGTTCTTAATAATGGAAATATCTTATTTACATCTCATAATGCATCAAATACAATTGACGCAAATGAAGAAGTGAATAAAGTAATCTTAAATAAATTAGATGAAATATTGGGAGACTAAATGAATTTTATATTTGGAAGTGCATCAGGAGTTGGAAATGATCTTTATAAAATATATAGAAATGAAAATTTAGATGTCTATGGTTTTGACAAAAAAGATTCAGAATTTACTGACAAAGTAATTGATTTAGGAGTAATCAATAATGTTGATGAAATAGTAAATACAATTGGTGACCATAAAATAGATTCCATCACATATTGTGCTGGAATTCAAGATTCAGAAAACATTTCTAACTTATTTAGTGTAAATGTTCTTTCATTTATTGAGATAATAAAAAATACAAATAAAAACTTCGATGAGACTATTGTTTGCGGATTATCATCTGTTCATTCCAAAGCATCAAATGAAAGTAATATTGAATATGCATCTTCAAAATCTTCATTAGAATCAGCTATAAGGACATTTTCAACATCAGCAAATAACTCCTATTATTACTTTCTAAGACTTGGAGCAACAGATACAAATTTACTGAGAGAAAATGTAAAAGACGTTGAAAAACTAAAAAAATCACTACCTAGTGGAGAGTTGTTTGAGTCTAGAGAAGTAGCCAATTTAATCTTTACAATAAATACAGAACACAAAAAGTTGTTTAATGGAGGTCATATACAAATTGACCAAGGAGTTCTTTCAAGGCTTGCGACTGAATAATTACTCTAAAATTCTTCTTAATAACTCCAAATCTTCTTCAGTATCTAAATCAACTGATTCATATTTTTTTGTAATATAGTGAACTGATTTATTCCCTATTCTTTTATTTCCATTTTCTATAAAATCTTCCTTGGAAAAAATATAAAAATTTGAATTTTCCTCATAAATAAAATCTAAATTTTGTGTTGGTATTAATTCGTTTGGATTATGGTTTATAGGATTAAGGCTTTGGTCGTAAAATCTTGATTGGAATGAATTAACTGAAAATAAAGAGTTTTTATTTTCCATATATAGTTCTAATGCCTCGTTAATTGTATTTGTTGTTAAAAGTGGATTGGTAGTGTGTGTTTGAAAAATAAAGTTATTGTTAATTTGATGAAAATTAGATTCAATTATTTTATTAACTGACTCAGAGGGATCCAGCAAATTATCTTCCCTTAATTTGAAATCAACATTATCGAAATACTCCTTGACTTTATCTATTACAACTTCACTATCAACATCAATCAATATTTGATCTATGTGCTTTACTGATTGGAGAGTATCTAAAATATAGAAAAACAATGGTTTTTTATTAATTAATATAAAATTTTTATCTTTAACTCTTTCAGAGTTTAATTTCATTGGTAAAAAAGCTGTAAATTTCATTTATAAAAATAATCTTTCTTAAAATACTCTACATTTTTTCTATCTTCTTCGTATAAATAATATTTTTTCTTTATATTCTCATTTGATTTAATTGGGTAATTAATTCCTAAAAAATGTCCTAAGTTTTTGTTATATCTATAAACAAAAATATTAAATAAGCTTGAAAAGTTATATGAGTTGTTTTTTCTGTACTTGAGATCAAGTTTTATTTCATTAATTGTATTATTTATTAAATTAAATAATGAAAATGTAATTGAATCAGAATATATATATTTAATGGCCTGAGCTTCTCTTCTGTATCTGTTTCTAATCTGTTTTTTATTTTCATCATGATAGTGAGTTACCTCACTTTCTGAACTATAGAAGATCAGACCTCCTCCATTAATTACTCTTTGTGCAAAATCAATATCCTCACACCCTGTGAGGTCTTCATTAAATTTTAATTTTGACCATGTATCATAAGTAAAAGCACAGTTGCCATTATTTACAAATGAAGAATCTTTATATGAACTTTCATCACCAAACCACATATTTAGATGTGAAGCTTCGGAAAGCCAAGACCTTGTATCTCCTAACTGTTTTCCATAAACAATTTTAATTTTTTCATTCTCAAAATTAGTAATCATACTATACAACCAATTTTCATTTGTTGGGAAACAATGTGCAGATAAGGAGATTAGTATATCTTTATAAGTAGATTCATTTGCTGCCATATTTAAAGATCTTCCAAAACTAAATTTTGATTTTTCTATTTTCGATAATATTATCGGTATTTTTGAACTATAGTTTTTGACAAAATCATATGAGCCATCTGTGCTTCCTGAGTCAATAAATACTATTTCAACATTCTTAAATGTTTGTTTCTCAATCAAAGGAAACAGCTTTTTTAAATTTTCAACTTCATTTAAACATCTAACTAAAATTGTAACTTTCATAATTTATCTAACTCTACGATATATTTTGTTTTAAAGTCTATTGGGCCTTTAATAGACATATTTTGAGAGGCAGCCTCTGTTATGTCTTTTCTTCCATTTGTACATGGTTCTAAAACTATAACATTATGATTCATCCAACCACCTTGTGATTGAAAAATCCAAAAATACTTAAGATTTTTGTCGTCATATTTAATTTTTAGCTGATTTCTGTTTTCATCCAGTACACTAATTTCATTGCCTAAAATATCTAGATAAGCAAAGTCAAATAGACCAGAATTTATATTGGGATTTAAAAATTTTTCATGATCTTCTGTATTTAGTATGTTTCCAAAATTCGGATCAACTTTATTAATACTTTGAATATTTGATTTAATAGACAAAGTCTTTTCTAGTGGGATAGCTAAGTGGAGTTTAAATAAAAAATAATCAATAAAATTAATTTTTCCTTCATACTCACATATAAGTTGTGATCCGTCTATTGTAATTAATTTACTAAATTTAGATCCAGAATCTAGGTTGTTAATTTCTAATTTTGCACTATCAGGATTAATATGTTCTAAATCCCAGCTATTGAACCACAACTCTCCATGGTCATGTCCTTTGCCCCATGAAAAATTTTCTATTGCATCATTAGGGAATAATTCTTCCCACCCTCCTTGCCAGTTATCATCATAATTTTTGGAATCAGGAACTTTACCAACTTTTAAATTTGGATTTTTCCAAACCCAGTCTTTTTTTGATTTCTTATAAATAAGAGAAGAAATTCTTCCACCAAGCTCCGGAATAATCTCTACTTTAAGAAAGTCATTCTCAATAATATGTTTTTTTATGTTCATTAAACTTTAATAATTCTTTTGTTAGTAATTTTATTAATTAACCTATTTAATTGCTTATCATGAAATTTATAATATTTTTTAAAATCTCTATCTCCAAAAAATGACTCATCAAATGCAAAGTTATAATTTGAAGTTTCTTTTATTTTCTCATCGTGGCTCCATAGTTTTTCTTCAAAAGCATTTCTTGAACTAAAAGTTATTGCTCCAATATTTTTTACTTTTTCGGTAAGGGAGGAGATGGGTAGTAAATATTGTGTAAATACATTATGAGAATTTCTAGTAAAAATTTTATTATTTCTGACTTTAATCACTTTTAATTGAAAATAAGTAGAGTCTAAACCAATGATTGGTATCTCTTTATTTACACCAATTTTCTTTAGAAGAGGAATGCCTTCTATTGGAACAATTAAATAAGTACTATTTTGATTTTTTAGCTCTTCCAATATACGCTTCCTGTATTCAATTGCTTGATCATTTATTCCAAAATGAAAGAGAGGATCTGAAAAAGAAAGTACTAGTAATTTTGATTTAAAAATATTTTTATTGTTGATTGAGGAATTGCATGTAAGTAAATAATCCGGTTTATGTTTATCTAAAATTGAAGAAAAGTCTTCATTATTTCCCAAGACGAATATCTCTTTTATTTCTTTAATTCTTGACCTTAAATCATTAAAATTTTTCAAAGATTCAATAATAATATTTTCTTTTATACTCTTATTGCTGAAGTCGTTATACAAAAGTCTGAAAAGCGTGTTTGCTCCTACTAAACCAAAATAATGCTTGTCTATTATTCTTATCCTATTAATTTTAAAAATATTTTTAAATACCAATTTAAAGGAAAATTTTTGAATGATTAATAGAGTTTTTGAGTCTAATTTTTTTGATTCAGGACTAGCTTTTATTCCAATGTACTCCTCAAGTAATTTAAGGTAGTCTTGATCTCCAATGTACTTGAAGGATTCATAATTTCCTTTAGAGTAAACTTGAAAATACTTTAAAAATGCGTAAAGGATTATCTTGTGTAAATTTATAATTATTCTTGAAGTTTTAAAGTAGAAAATTGACATTTAGTTATATCCATCTTCTAATAAATGGTAATTTAATTTTTTCTTTTTTCATAACCTCATAAAAATCTATGGTTGATATTAATGCATTCTTATGCAGCTTCTCATGCTGACCTACCCACCCGTTTATATAAAAAGTAGTACAAAATACATCTTTATATTCTTTTTTAATATCAGAATATATTAGATTTATTGTATTTTCTAAACCAGGGAAATCAAGATCATCAAAATACAAGATAAATTCTTCATCTAAATTCCCTTTAATTATATTTTTGTACTCAGTAATAACGGCATCATGTTCATGAAGAGCATCGGAAAAAATAAAATTAAATTTTGAATTATGGGCATTTCTAAAAACACCTGTTTCTTCTCTATCAAGAACGTTTCCTTTGTAATATGAAAGCACATTTTCATTCTCATTGTTGTATCCTGTAAATATATTTTCGTTACTATTTTCTTTCTTGTTATTCTCATTAAATATGAAAAGGGAGTTGGGTGCTATTGGATTAATATCAAAACATGTAAGATTTGAATTTTGTAAACTTTCATTCATTTGAATGTAGTTTTTTAATACTGATACACCTATTTCAAGATAGTTAATTGGTTTATTTAAGTATCTTGAAATAAAAATAAATATATCAGAATATGTTGGAAATGAGTCAATAGGTTTATTAATACTCAAAAAAACATTACCTGGAATTCCATAATTATTTTCAGCATACTGATTCTCGGATAAAAGACTATGAGCTTCAGATAGAGTTTTTCTGTTCTTTAAAATTATTAACTTCAATTCAGAATTATTGTTTTTGTAGAATGTTCTAAGTATTTTATAGAAAAATAAAACAAAAATATTAATTAACTTTCTATATTTGTACTCTATATCTTTAATCACTTTATTCAAGATTAATCAATATCTTTCTTTATCTTAGAAGAGTTCTAATTACTTGACTTAAAAAAGAAATTGGATATTTAGTATTTATGATTTTTAAATTAAACAAACTCCTTATTAAATAAATTAAAGAAGATAGCTTCCATGTATGGGTTATATGAAACTTTTCTAAATTTAATTTTCTATATTGTTCCATATAATAGATTGAATTTTTTTCAATAGCCCCTCTAACAGTCCAGGGCTTGAAGCTTCCAGCGTAGTGAAGAAATATAGTTTCTTCAGGAATTAAGGTATCTTTTTCAATATTTATTATGTAATTAAATGAATTATTAATTTCAATTAAATCATTATTAAACATCACATTTAATACATCCTGATCCCAAAATTTTAAATCTTTATTTTTTTGATTTATAATTTCCAAAGAAGCCGACATAATTGATTTTTTTCTCCAAGATTTTAAATCAATAAACATGGCTCCGGCGTTGAAATATTTATCTGCATCTATATTTAGCCTTTTATTTATATCATTCTTTTCAGTATCATCAAAATTTTCTCGTACTGAGGCAATTGTATTTTCTGATTTTAAAAGTGAACTAGCTACATTTTGAATTTCTTTACTTGGATCATGATAACAAATAATATCAGCATCCAAATAAAGAACATAGTCAAGCTGCTCTGGTAAAAGGTCTTCAATAAACAATCTGTAATAAGTTGCCTCAGAAACATGACTATTCTCAACATTTGGAAAAGTAAAATTTTGTTTATCAAATTTAGTGATTAATATTTTTCCAACTTTCTTATGTGATTTAATAATCTTTGATAATTTTGTAAAACTTTCAGGATTATTATGAACAATATAAATATCAACAATTTCTGATGTTTCATCGAGCAAGGAAATCATCGAAGTCAAGGCCTGTAGATTGTAGTTTTCATCAAAACAATATAAGATATTAATACTCATAAGATAAAGGTTAGCTATTTATACTCTTTTCTTCTTTCCAATATTTTGAAAACAAAAAAAAGAGCCAATATGATAATAGAAAAATAAGAAGTAACTCCAAAAGTTATTGTCTCTTCTGGAATATTCCAATGAGGAATAAAAATATAGCTAACTATGAAAACAGAAAAAACAATTAGTCTACTTATTAAATTTTCCTGGTTTAAGTAAAAGATAAAAAATAATATTGTTATGAAATGTCCAATGCTGTAAAAGTTAAACCTAACTGGAGGATACCAACCAATTAGAGACCAAAATAAAAATAAAGAAATTGTTATAAATCCAGACTCATAAAGTAAGTCATATTTTTTATTTTTTTCAAAATATAAATTTATTAAAAAAAGCACTCCAACAACTAACGCCGGTAAAAACATATAAAACAACATCCTTTTTAAATCACTCAAATAGCAGATAAAATTTTCTGGTATTGTTACACAGTGCCACTCACTAATATATCTAATTTTTCCCCTAATAAAATCAAATAACCATATAAACTGGCCCCAGTATTCTGTATTTGCGTCATAAGTTGACCTTTGAAGAACAAACCTTATAAATGATTCATAAATTATGTTTGGTAGAAGGAAAAAAAGAAATAAATAAGAATTTTTTATATAGGTTTCTTTAACCATTAATTTATTTAAATTTTTGAAAAGCACCAAAGCTAGATAGCTAATTAAAAAAGATCTATGAAAAAGAAAAAATAAACCAAACAATAATGCAACTTTATAATCTATGGTCAAATTTTTTCTCGATGCAAAAAATATGAAAAAAGCTATTAGCAACAAAGTTGCTGTTTGGTGGGAGGGGACAAATATACCCCACTTGTATATTGGATTTAACATAACAAAGGTTAATAGAACGAAGTAATTTAGATTTGTAAACTTAGTCTTTAGGTCAAATGATTTATAAAGTAAATAAACAATAAAATTGATAATTGAAATCTGGTACAAAAAAGTAGAGAGTTGGGTTATGTAATTAAAATCTAAACTAAAAATATTAACTAAAAAGTTAACAATATTATAAAAAATAAAACCTCCAAGTATAAATAATGGACGAGATTGATAATTATACGTTTCTTTAAATACCTCCCTGAAGTTTTCAAATCCTGAGTAATAGAAATTTTGATCACAACTAAATGGATATTTAAAATAAGTATTATTGCCAAGCTCATATTCAACAATATCAACACAAAGCTGGGGATTTCCAAAAGAGTAATCGGGAATAATAAAACTACCCATAAATAATAAGTAGTAAAGAGATATTCCCATAAATATTGAAACGGGGTAAAAATAAAATTTATTAACTACCATCTAAGAACTCCTCTAAAAAGAATATTTTCCACAATCTATTTGCATTCATTCTAGATTTATTTATTTTAAGTAAATTTACAATATTTGAATTATAACTCTTTATTATCTTTCCATTAATCAGTCGGTCCTGGACTAAGTCTAAATTTTGGTAAATCCATTCTTCGATATTAAATACAAAACCCATTTTTTTTCTATTTAAAAAACTACTGTCAAAATCTTCATTAATTAAATTTTTTAGTATTTGTTTTGAGTTTTTAGGATCAATATGGGTTTCATTGTGATTTAACATATACTCAATTAATCTATGATCAACAAATGGTGACCTCACTTCTAAGGAGTTTGCCATTGATGTTCTATCAACTTTGAGCATCATCATTTCACTTAAATAAAGCTTATATTCAATTAACTGCATCTTTTTATAATTGCTCAAGGAGCTTGAAACAAGTGTATTGTTAAATTTAGTTTCAGTATTAATACCTAGTAAATTTAAAAGCTTAGTGTCTTCAAAATAAGAACTATAAGCTTTTAAGATATCAGATGAATATTTTCTTAAGTTATTTCCTGTACCAAGAAATGAGGGATAAATATAAAAAAGTTTAGAATAAATATTTTGAATATTGTTTCTATTACTAAGGAGGCTTAAAGTTCTTGTGTATCCTCCAAATAATTCATCTCCACCATCTCCTGAAATAGCAACTTTAAAAAATTTTGATATTTCTTTACTTAATATATACGAAGGAACTGTAGAAGGGTCAGCATAGGGTTCGTCAAAAATGTTTATTGAATTTAAGATGTCGTCCAGTTTGAAGTTGTTTCTGATATTTTTAGTACGATGATTTGTATTATATATTTTTGCAACTTTATTAAACCATATGCTTTCATCATATTTACTATCTTCATATCCTACTGAGAATGAATTTGTATTAATATTATTTTTCTCTTGGATCTTAATTATAGATGTGGAGTCCAATCCCCCTGATAAAAAATTTGCTACATCAACATCAGCATTTACTCTTATATTTACAGCATCACTTAATAAGGAGAGGAACTCCTCATCATTAAAATTTTGATTTCCAACAAGTTCATCAATATTCCAGTATTTAATTTTTGTAGGATTCAAATCTTCTTCTAATAAATTAAAAGTTGCTATTTCGCCTGGCTCTACTTTATAAATATTTTTAAAGATTGTATTTGGAGCTGTAACGACACCCAAAGAAAAATACTCACCAATTGATTCGAAGTTATAATCTTTGTTTTTTGAGACTCTTGCGATGGATTTTAAATTTGAACCAAAGGTTATATTTTCTGATGTTACAGAATAAAATAAAGGCTTTTGCCCCAGCCTGTCTCTTATTAGATGGAATACCATATTTTCATAATCAATAAAAAATACAGCAAATTGTCCTATTAATTTATCTAAAAAACTCAGTCCTTTATAAGAAAGCCCTAAGAGTACAACTTCTGAATCAGAATGGTCCGTTTTAAACTGGACACCTTCGCTTTCTAATTCTTTTCTTAGCTCAGCATGATTAAAAATTTCGCCGTTAAACATAACTGCTGTATTAAATTTCTTAGAATACATTGGTTGGTCTGCTTTTTCTGATAAATCTAGAATTGATAATCTGTTAAATATAAAGCTGAAGTTAAAATTTTTTAAATGATTGTTATATTTACTTGTTGAGGAAAAAATATCTTTTTTACTATCCGGCCCTCTACAAATTAAATTATTATTTGCAATTTGTGCTTCTGTTTGATCAATCTCATTGGTTGATAAAATTCCTAGATAACCACACATTATTCCATTTTATGACTTCAATATATAAACTGATGAATAAATTTATAAATATAGAGAAATAAAAAGTATTTCTATTTTTATATTGAAAACTTTAGTTAGAATATTAAGAAATGAGGAAAAGTAAAGTTCTTATATTAGGAAGCAATGGACTTGTTGGAACAACTCTTAATAATCATTTAGTTAATTCTGAAAAAGTTTCTTCAATTTTTGGATCTAGTAGAAAAGATACGGATCTTTTTTCACTTGATGATACAAAAAAGCTTATAAGGGATCAAAACCCCGACATAGTAATTAATGCTGCTGCAAAGGTTGGTGGAATACAGGCTAATAATACACAAAGAACTGAATTTATATTAGAAAATCTAAAAATCAATATGAACCTACTAGAAACTGTAAAAGAATTTCCAGAAACTAAGATTATTAATCTCGGAAGTAGTTGTATATACCCATTAAATGCTGAAAACCCAATTAAGGAAAGTTCTTTTTTGTCTGGAATGCTTGAGCCAACTAACTCACCCTATGCAATGGCAAAAATAACTGCAATAGAAATTGGAAGATCGATTAATGAACAGTATGGCGTTAACGTCTTGAACTTAATGCCTACCAACCTCTATGGGCCTTATGATAAATTTTCTGAACTTGATAGCCATGTCATACCTGGATTAATTTTCAGAATGCATAAAGCAAAAATTAAAAATGAAAAACAATTTAATATTTGGGGAACTGGAGAGCCATTAAGAGAATTTATGTTCTCTGAAGATCTAGCGAAAGCAATCGAGTTTTTAATTGATAAAGATCTTGATACAGATTTAATTAATATTGGTAGTGGAAATGAAATAAAAATTAAGGATTTAGCCGAAAAAATTAAAAATGTTATGAACTATGAAGGAGATATTTTATTTGACACTAGTAAGCCGGATGGAAACCCTCGAAAACTTCTTGATTCCTCTTTAATAAACTCATTAGGTTGGGAGGCAGAAATAGATCTAGATTTAGGAATTGAAAAAACTTACAACTGGTATATCAAAAGTTTAAGCTAGTCTTCATAAAATAAATAACTAATTGATCCAAAGAAGATAAAAGGAAACCTTACACCCTCCATAGCGACATCAAAAAATGCACACATTAATGCAAATGTTATAAAAGATAACAATTTTAAATTTTTATTTTTCTTATACCAGTGAGTAATAAGACTCAAGTAAAAGAATATGAACAAAAAGAACTGAACGAAACCACCTTTTGCAAGTATATTCACTGCGAAATTATGAACGTTTTCATTCATTAGATCTGTGCCTCTTCTGCTTGAATGGTTCATAGCTGGTAACATTTCGTTATAACCATAACCAGTCAGAAAAAGGTCCGTTCTTGATTCACCTGGTGTTCTGTAATAATGTTCCCCCGAAGGCACGTATTCTGAATAAGAAAATAGGTCAAGGACCACATCTTGCCATATTTGTAGCCTCCAATTAGCCATTTGTTCTTCTGAGTAAAGTCTTCCATCATAAATAAAAAATGACCCAAATAATTCAATAGTATTTTTTTCGTCTGCTGCTCTTGCAACACTAGATGTAATGAGCTTTAATCTCTCTTCTTCTAAGGTATATTCGTTGCCTGAAAGTTCTAAACCTGAATTGTAAGTAGAAAGAAAAAATATTGGAATACATAAAATTATTAAAACTAGAGATTTAACCTTATATTTAATAAATATTTTTCGTGTCCTCACAAGCTCCATTAGAAGGAATAGTGAAGCTGGAAGGAAAGCCCCTTTGCTTTTATATAGAAAAAGAGGAATAAAAACTGCTGATGAAATTAATAAATAAGTGTAATAATTAAAATCTTTTTTCATAAATTTTTGATTAAATATATTTGTAAAAATATATAAAATGAATATATCTGCGGCTTTTAAAAAATCAAATTTATCTGAGTAGGTTAAAAAGAAATCAATTAAGAATTGTGGAAAATATGTAGTGCTTAATATATAAGTGATAGGCAAAAAAAATGGAAAATACTTTAATAGATAAAAATCTCTACTTATATTCGAATAAAATATACTTCCCAAGATTAAGAATGAAATGGTCCATATATAAGAACTTGACTTATAGGTATAGAGTCTTAATAATGACCCTCCCGTAGCAAATACTGTAAGGAAGAAGGTAAGAATTATGAGCTTGATCGCATAAAAAGTCTTATCTCCAAAAACAAAAATTTCATTGTCTTTCCTAATAAAAAATAGAAAATAAATTGATAAAACTAAGCAAGCACCTATTGCTAGTTCACCAATTCTAAACCCAAATATATAAAGCCCAGTAAATGATCTACCAAATAATAAAACTAATATCAAAAATAAAGCGTAAAGATGAATATATGCGTTTTTTAAATTATTTAACATTATCTCCAAAATTTATTTTTCTTTGATAAATTTAACAATATAAAACTTTTTATTTTATTTCCAATTTTTCTAAAATAGTTATTTCTTATTGGGATGTTGTTTATTTTAACTTTTTCTTTAATTAGATTTTGAAAAAGATTTTCATATTCTTGACACATTTTTTCTGAATTATATGGATATTTAATCATGGTTTCTTTTACATCAAGATATGAATCTTTTAATTCTAGCAATTTTGATTCAAAATTATCAACATCAAACTCTAAACCATAACCCTTGCAATACTCTGGTAATGCACCACTATTAATATACAAAACTGGAAGACCGCATAAGGCTCCTTCAATATGATGATTGCCAGATGGCTCATTTCTTGATGCAGTTATGTATAAATGACATTTTTTAAGCTCTTCTGCAAGAGACAACCCTGACAGCGGTTTAATTACTTTTGTATTTTGAAATGAAAAATTATTTGGTATGTTTCCTATATATAAAAACTCAAATTTTTCTGAATATTTGGATTCATTAAGTAGTAAATCTAGTGTTTCATAAATATCAAATCCCTTGTTCCAATTACCACTCCAGTGATGAGTTACAATTTTCATCTTTTGATCCTTATCCCAAATATTTTGTTTATCTGAATTGAAGATTTTGGAATTTGAGCCAGACATTACAACATGTGGATTTGATATATTAAAACCTTGCTTTTCATATAAATTTTTTATCCAATCACTAACAAATACTGTTGCGTCCGAACACTGGTTAGCTTCAAATAAAAATTGGTTTAATCCTTTCGTTTTTTTTCTTTCGTCACATTCATTAATTCTATGTACAACCTTCACGCTGGGATTTATATAATTCTTATATTTAAGAATTTCTTTGTGTGTATAAGATGATGATTCAGATTTTTTTCTTGGGTCTGTGAGTAGGATTAGATCAATATCATCATCAAATAAGTGATTAATGACGCGATGTCCGTTTGCCTCTAAATATTCTTTTAAATTCTTAAAAAAAAGATTTCCACCGCCCCACGGTCCCTCTTTAATAAAAGCGCCAATACTAACTTTCATAAATTTCTCTAAATAAATTTCTATACTTGTCAAAACCTTTTGGAACTGTGTATAGGTTTGATTTTTTATTAGCGTATTCAATATTTGGTTTAGCTGAATGAAAATTTTCCATATTAAATATTGACTCAGAAGATAGTATTTCACTAGCAACGCCGACATCGGTTGAGATAATTGGTGTTTTAATTAATCCACATTCGACAATTGCTTGTGGCCCGCCTTCAACTCTTGATGAAACAATATACAAATCTAAAACATTATATAACTCATTTAAATCATTGAAATCAACCATTTCAAAATATTTATAAGGTATATTTAATTTTTCTAATTCTGAAATTATATACTGTCTTCTTTTTCCAGTTAAAATTACAACAGTATTTTTATTTTCACTGTATTTTAAAGATACAATTTCAATAAACCTATCAGGACCTTTAATTAACTTGGGTGATTTTAAATCACTGCCTTCTGTATCTCTCTGGAATGAGCCAATATAAAAATTTTCCTCTGATAGACCATATTTTTTTCTTATTTCATTTTTGTCATTAATAGGAAACCAGAGATTTTGATTAACCCAAAAAGGTATCGATGTAATTTTTTTATTAGTTAGTTGTTCAAGCTGCATTTTTGATTTTTCAGAAATCACATGATACTCATCTACATAAGATTCTCTTTTTAAAAAGTCTTTTTTGTCTTTATCTGAAAATTTTTGAAAATCAATATGATAAATTGAGCAAACTACTTTTTTTTTCTTTAAAGTACTTTTTCTTACATTTTTCCACAACCAGGGTGTAAGTATCCATATAATGTCAGCCTCTTTTGGTTTTCTTGTAGAAATATCAAAGTTGTACTCGTACCATTCATCTTTCAGTCTGTCTACAACCCAAGATTCATTTATGTTGTTTAAATAAACTTTCATAAAGTAAGAATATTATATAGTTTTCAATTATTTGTGTATATGGTAATAAAATCAAATAGACTTGTAGTATCCTTTTGATTTAATATGCTAAAAAAACATTTAATTTCTGGAATAACTGGTCAAGATGGCTTATTTTTGAGCTCTATTTTATTAAATGCGGAAAAAAATGTAAAAATTTTGGGAATTTCAAGAAGTAAAGATAATAACTCATTTTATAAAAAATTAAGAATTTTAAATAATAAAATAAACTTAGATGACATAAAAATTGTAAATATTGATTTGGGTAACAAAAAAGAAGTTCATAACTTAATTTCAGAGTATGAACCAGATTATGTTTACAACCTATCAGGTCCTAGTTCTGTATATAAATCTTTAAACGATGGAAATGAAACATTCAATCAAATAATTGAATATTTTAACAATATAATTAATCCAATTATTGAAAATAATATTAACTGTAATTTCTTTCAAGCCTCAAGTTCAGAGATGTTTGATTCATCTGACTCAAAACTAGATGAGAGTTCGATTTTCAAACCAAGATCTCCTTATGCTGAGGCAAAGTTAAAAATTCATAACTACATTCAGGAATTAAAAGAAATAAAAGAAATAAATATTTGCTCTGGAATAATGTTTAATCATGAGTCAGAGTTTAGAAACGAAGATTATCTAATTATGAAAATTGTAAACTCAGCAATTTTAATTAACCAAGATAAGCTCGAAAGTCTAACTGTTGGTAGCCTCAGTCTTGTAAGGGACTGGAGCTATGCAGGAGATGTTGCACAAGCAATATATAAAATAAATAAACAAAATGATAATGAAGATTACGTAATAGGATCTGGTAAAGGAAATAATATTGAAACCCTAGTAAATATAGTATTTGGTTATTTTGATATTGATTGGAAAAATTTTGTGCATGAAGATAACGAGCTTTTAAGAAGTGGGGATCCATCTTCAATTGTTGCTGATCCCGCAAAATTAAGAAATAATCTTGAGTGGAAGCCAAGCGTCTCTGTAGAAGAAATTTTAATAAAATGTATTGAAAAAAAATTAAGTCAAAAAACTTGATTAATTTATAGGTATTATATTTCTTCGAACGCAATCTGCAAAATAGGCTTGTTCGTTTTTATTTTTCATTGAAATGTTATCAGTCATATTTATCTCGTATAGTACTTTTTTGATAATTTTTATTTTATGTTTATTTTCAATTAGATCTTTGAACAATTTGTAGTCTTGAGCGTAGTAAAAATTTTCGTTATACATACCAATCTTTATTAAGGTTTCTGATTTAATCATTAAAGTTCCATGTATAAATGGATTTTTATACTTTACTGTAATATTTGGATTTAAATGCTTTGAAAAACCTGGTATAACCTTTGATCTATCTTTAATTTTTGCTAGTGAAGTGCAAATATCAAAATCACTATTTATAAGAAAATTGTATTGATCCATTAATCTGTTTTTATAACTAATGTCATCTGAATCTTGTCTAGCAATAAAAACTCCATTGGATTTTTTTATTAATTTATTTAAAGATTTTGTTAATCCTTGATTTTCAGAATTTTTAAATAATTTTATTCGATTATCAATATATGAATATTCTTCACATACATTGTAAGTATTGTCCGTTGATGCATCATCTAATAGTAAAAGTTCAATGTTTTCATATTCCTGAGTAAGAATACTTTCTATAGCTTTCCTAATATTGATCTCATCATTATGAACTGATAATAATACGGATATAAGTTCGCTCATTATTATGCCTCTAGTACTTTATCAAAAGATTGTATGAGGCGATCAGCATCTAAATATCTATAAATAAATTGTTGATTCTCTTTCCCTTGTTCTATTAAATAATCTGAACATACTACTTTATTAAGTTTGCTAAGTAAGTCTTGATAGTTAAATTGTTCAAATTTATATTCATAATTATTTGGAAAAAAATCTTTAATTCCTCCAGAGTCTGGAAAAATTGAAGGCACCGAAAGTTCTGAGGCTTCACATAACAAGGTTGGTTGTCCTTCATATAGTTTGGTTGTAGTAATTACTGCTTTAGATTCATTTATTATTTTTAATACTTCTGTATTGTCTCTATAACCAAGAATCTCTACTGAATTAATTTTTTCACATTTTTTCTCTATATCGTTTAGTAATGGGCCTTCACCAATAATTATTAATTTTGAATTATGTTCATCTAATAATTTCCATGCTTCAATGAGCTCTTCTACACCCTTTTCTTGAGAAATTCTGCCTGCATAGACGATTTGATTTAGTCTCTTGCTTGTTTGGTTATATGTTTTATTAATACTTAATGTGGGATTAGGTTGAACGAATATATTATCTAATTCAATACCAAGTTTATTCAAGTAATTTTTGTGATGTTCAGTAAGGGTTATTATTTTCAGTTTATTGTTTTTTAACAACTTAAAATATTTTCTCCCAAAATTATTAACCAGAACTGATTTAATAAATGACTCTTTATAGTATCTATTAAACTTTCCTATATCAGACTTATTAAGCCCACATGCTTTGCAAATTTTTTCACCCTTTAAATGTTTACGAGAAATAAATGATTTTGTACAGTCATATCTAAAATTATGTAATTTATGTATTACATTTAATTCTTCATTCAGTGAATATTCAAGAATTCCAAGTGATGCCATAAACCAAAGATTGTGTATATACACATAATCTGGTTCAAAATCTATTACTTTTTCTTTAAACTTATCTAGACTTTCAACATTTTTGTTATAAAAAAATGCTTTTATCTCTTTAATTTTAAGCTTAAAAGTATTTTCAAATATTAATGTTTCGACCTTGTAATAACTCTTTAAATAATCAATTTCTTTCTCAACAGCAATATCCTCACCACCTTTTTGTGTATATTTTGTATGTACAATTAAGATTTTTTTCATTTCTTCTATAATAAAAAGTTTATCTGGTCTTATTCCACTATAGAAGTTACACTAATTTTTGTGCACATCGTTTATTTTTTTACATACGGTTATTCCATAAAAAGCTGGGAATCTGCAGGTATTTTGTCCAGAGAATTAAAGATATTTGATAAGCTTATTGAAGATTTTGGACTTAAGTTTACATTTGTTACGTATGGGGATAATAAAGATAAAGAATTTAAACTTAACAAAAATATAAAAATAGTTCCTATTTATTCACTTATAAATAAATCAGAAAATAAATATAAAAACTTATATAGCAGTTTTAAGCTGTCAAAATTATTAAAAAACGAAATTGGTAATTTTGACGTAATTAAACAAAATCAACTTTTAGGAAGCTGGGCCTCTATTCTTCTTAAATTGAACTCCAAAAAACCCCTCTACACTAGAACAGGTTACGATATGTTTTTATTCAGCTTAAATGAAAAAAAATCGATATTTAAAATATTTCTATATTATTTATTAACCCAGTTGACTTTAATTTTTTCAAATATTTATTCAATTACAAACAAATTGGACTCAATGTTTTTAAAAAAATACTTTCTAGTTAATAAAAAGAAACTTGTTATAAGACCGAATTGGGTATCAAACGAAAACTATAAAAATTTTAATTTAAGATATGAAAATAAAATACTTTCAGTTGGAAGATTAGAAAAACAAAAAAATTTTGAATACTTAATTAAATGTTTAGTCAATACAAATCTAACCTTAGACATTGTCGGCTCTGGGAGTGAACAAGAAAATCTTGAAAAAATATCTGAAAATTTAGCTGTGAATGTAAATTTTTTAGGAACTGTAGAAAATAATCAACTTCTTAAGCTAATGGCTGAGTATAAATATTTTGTTTCTACTTCTTCATTTGAAGGAAATCCTAAAGCTATTCTTGAGGCAATGGCTTCAGGTTGTGTCGTTATTGCAAAAGATATTCCAAACAATGTTGAAATTATAAATAATAAAGTTAACGGTATTTTATTTAATGAACATTCAATGCCTTTACAATCTCTGTTGAAAAATATAAATACACTGGATGACGAACAAAACTTATCTGAGAATGGAATTGAATACATTAAAAAAAATAACTCTATAGAAGAACTAGCAAATAATATCTATCAAGATATTCAACTAATTACTTCTAAGTAAGCAATAATTCTCTTTTTCCTTCTAAAGAAATTACTAACTCAATGTAAAGATCCACATTTTCAAAATCTCTTTTATTATGTGTAGAGTTAATTATTGTTATTTTTGCTTCTTTGAGTATTTTAAAAATAAGCTTCTTTGATTCTTCATCAAGATTAGATGTTGACTCATCGAGTATAAGGACCTCAACTCCTGATAAAAGAGCCCTCATGAAAGCTATTTTCTGCATTTGCCCCATCGATAACGTTTTATTTGATATTTTCTTTTCTAAAGTTGTATTGTTTTCATTAAATAATTTAAATAAATCTATAATTTCAAACATTTCCTGGTCTGAAATTTCTTTATCAATTCCATAAGTTAAATTTTCTCTTAGGGTTGAATTTATAATCATAGGAGATGCCCCAACATACCCTAATTTTGAAGTAAATGATTTTACATTTCCTTTTTCAGCATAAAAAACTCCAGACAACAAGCCCAACAAAGTGCTTTTACCAGATCCATTGACTCCAGTAATTACGATGTGTTTTCCTCTTGGAATTTCAAGATTTAAATTTTCAAAAATATACTCATCACTATTAAAATACTTAAAGCTTACATCAGAAATTACTATTGAATTCTTTTCATCTAATTCACTATTAACTATATAGTTTTCTGAAAAAGATACTTCTTTGTTTTTTTCCATTAAATAAAGGTTTTCCAAATAGACATGATATGCGGAAATTAAGTGGAGGTTGTCATTGAATATACCTAGTGTCTGAAATAGTCTAAGCATTACTCCAATAAAATCAAGTGTCAATACTTTTACAAAATTAAAGAATACTAAAAGTATTGACAAGAGCATCATTGTAGAAAAATTTGGTAGGATAGCATTTAAAGTTCCGAATCTTAAGTTGTTATAAGAGGAACTGTAATAATTTTTTAAACTTTTCTTAAAGTTTTTAACTTCATTATTTACTAAATTTATAATCTTAATGAGAAATAAATTGTCTAGAACTTTTTCTGTATCTTTGCTAATTTCTTCTCCAAACTCATATGTTAAATGTGCATATTTTCTTCCTGTCTTTGTAAGAAAATATGTAGGATAGGCAAGAATTATAAGACCTCCAAAAAAAACAATTACTGTATTGAAATCGGTATATATTAAATATGAAGCATATGCAAATATTTGAAGCATACTACTGAGAAATACAGTTAACGTTCCATAAAAACTAGAAACTTGCATTGAAATTGTATTTATAAAATAATAGGCGTCGGAAATTGAATAATTTCCTTTATCAAATATTTCTTTTATTAAATGAGTTCTCAAATTTTCTTCAATATTTAACTTCAAATTAAGCACATTCATTTTTTCGATATAAATTGACAGGAATCTTAAAAGAATTACTACTGGAAATAAAACTAAATTGTTCATAAAAAAATCAACTATAAAATTTTGTGCATTTAAATTTGAAGTGAAAATATTTGTAAAAATTAAAATTATTAATATATCAAAAAAAACTATTAAATTTGATAGAAATACGGAGAAAATAATTCTTCTTTTCTTCTTTGAAGTTTTTGTTATCTTGGAAACTTTAAGAATATCTGTAATGAGTAATTTTAATTTGTTCATTGTTTTTAACTATATTATTAAGTTAGTTTAAGTTTATTAATAATTTTTAAATAAGAAATTTATATTATATTTCATTGCATCTTTAAATTCATCAGCATTTTTTAATTCGCGTAAGTAATTTTTTTCTACATTATATGCTTTAAAGCCTGAGTTCAATAATTTATCAAAGGTATTTAAATAATTTTTATTATGCCTTTGTTCAATCTCTATTAATAAAAGGGTTTTCTTACTTGAGAGTATTTTCTTACATCCGTCAATAACTTTTTCTTCATGACCTTCAACATCTATTTTAATAAATACTAAATTTGAATCTTTAGGGGTGAGGTCACAGTAAAGAGAGTCTAGCTTAAAAGATTCGACTCTAATTTGTTCTTGATCCTTGTGAATGTTCTCTAGAGATGACTTACCAAAAATTAGTTTTTTATTTTCAAATGGTATATTTAAGATTTTTTTGTTATCACTATTTGATGCAACTTTTTCAAAAAATTTCACATTGTCATTCATATATCCTCCCTTAATGTATTCAATACATTCTTTTACTGGTTCAATAATAAAAGTAAGTTTTGATTTATATCCAAACAGGAAGCTATAAATGCCATAGTTTGCACCAACATCAATAAAGTCATAATTTTTGTTATATTGTTTTAGGTATTGATGTAAATATTTTATTTCTTTTTCACCAAAGAATAAGTTATAGTATGACCTTAAAGGCCCAGTTAATTTTGGCAATAAAAGTAGTGCTCTTTTCATTTCACTCATAATATAAATTAGTCTATTTTTAATCTAAATTACATGTTATCGTTTTTTATGAAGTGAAAATAAATTCATTGAAAAAGTTAGTTAACAGTAACTTCAGGGGTGTTTCAAAAAACCTATTAAGTTTTATGGTTGAAAAACCTCGCTTTTTAAAAAATAACTATTCAAAAAAATACGATAAAAAAGATGTTTGGTATTTTAATAGCTCATCTCATCTAGACTTTATGAGCCTTTTTAGTACAGTTGGAAATATATTAGTTAAAAAACTTTCAGACGAAGGTTATTCTGTCACAACTCTACAGTGTGAAGGAGGCCCAGTGTTTTGTCAAACTGGGGCATCCGTATTAAACCCAAATCACATGATGCCTTGTTACTCATGTATCAAATTTAATAGAAAATTTACTGATGGAACTCATCCAATTGTTTTCTCAAAAAATGATAGAAAAAATAAAAACGTAGAAATTTTAAGTGATGATGAAATTAAAAGTCTTATAGAGCCATCTATAAGATGGCTATTAAGGGGGAACACATCTGATGAAAAACTATATAAATCATTTCAAAAAAATATGTTATTGTCATCCAAGCAGTGGATAAATTATTTAAATGAAATGCCAGAGGGACGTCTTCCAAAGTTTGCAATTATATTTAATGGGTACACTTTTCCAGAATCAATCATTAAAAAAGTTCTAGAATTGAAAAATGTAAAAGTATTTACTTTTGAAAGTGGCTTTGCAAATAATTCAATATTTTTTTCAGAAGAATTTGCTCCAGACTATAACTTCAAAATAAGAAAATCTAAATTAAAAATTGAAGAAAAAAATAAATTGGAAGAATACCTTCAAAAAAGAAGAACTGGAGAATTTGACAGGGGTGGGGTAAAGTTTTGGAAAGAAATGGAACCTATTTCAAAAGATTTAATCAAAAAAATTAAAGAATACAAAAATACTGCTAGTTTGTTTTTAAATGTTCCTTTTGATACGTCACAAGTGAACGCTCATTATTTATTTGAAGATTTATATGATTGGTTGTTATCAACTAAAAAGCTAGTAAAAGAAAACCCTTCTACCCTTTTTATTTACAGATCTCACCCAGATGAATCTAGAGAAGATAAAAAACTTTTCCAACCTACTAGTGAGTGGCTTGTAGAAAATGGTTTTTCTAAATTAAAGAATGTTGTTATTATTTCTTCAGAAAATAATATTAGCTCCTATGAGTTAATTAAAATTTCTGATTTAGTACTTGTCTATAACTCAACTGTAGCCTTGGAGTCTGTTTTACTAAATAAAAATGTACTTACAGCAGGTAACGCACACTACACAAGAATTAATTATTTTAAACCATCTAAAAATAAAGATAAATATTTTGAATCATTTAAGAAGCTTCTTAATCAAAAACATGAAATCCCAAATAATATTTATTCTGATGTTGAACAATACTTTTATAGTTTAGTATTTGAATCATCAATTGATTTTTCTAATGAAATAACGAAAACAGAAAATAGAAAATATTCATTTGAAACTGCTGATAAGTTAAATTTAAAATCAAAAAGTTTAAATGAATTTATGAATTTTATACAAAATACATCTAGTTGATGTCAAAAAATTTTTTGGTTAAGAGCTCTTTTTTTAATTTTGTTTCGGAAAGTATATTTACAACTTTTTTACCCATTTTTCCATCCCCATAAGGATTTTCACATTCTCTTAAAGTATTAAATTTTTCATTATCTAGAAAGATGCTATTTATATTATTAATAATTTTATTTTTCTCTATTTCTGAAAAAATCACATTTGTAGAATGTAATCTTCCGTTTTGTCTATCTCCTAAAATAAGAGCTGGACACCTTAAAGCTGGTGTTTCTTTAATTCCAGCAGAAGAATTACCAATGTAGCATGACTTAATTTGAGATGAATTATTCAAATCTAATAGCCCATGGAAGTCTTTTCGACCAAGAGACTCATAAATGTCAATGAAATTATATTGTTCTTTCCATTTACTTAATATATTAATAATTTCTTTTCCACCAACATCACTGTTTGGATAAGTACAAATAATTTTTAAGTTATTTATATCTAAAGCTGAAAAAGCACTTTCAATTTGACTAAATTCTTGAGAAATTTTATCCCTATTAATTGGAACTGGATGCTGTGTAAATACTATTAAATTTTCAATATCTTCTAACTTATAGTTTTTTATAATATTTTCTTTATCTGTATATTCTTTATTATGAATCAAATCTACAGAAGATAAACCAACTTCAAAAACGTTTATTGGATTTTCACCTAATTGAATGATCCTTGAAGAAGCCTCTTTGTTTGTAGTGAAATGCAGATGTGAAAGTTTTGTCATTGCATGTCTTACAGAATCATCAAAAGTGCCTCCTTCCGTTACATCTCCACCTTCTATATGAGCAGTGAGTATTCCCATTTGAGTTGAAGCTATAACAGCAGCAAAACCCTCATATCTATCCGCATAAACAATAAATACATCAGGATTTATTTTTTTTAATACCTCTGAAATAAGATTTATTCCCTCGGAAATAGTTTTTGGATTTTCATGTAAATCATCTGAATTATGTCTAAAGTCAATTTTGTATTTTATTTCAAAACCACTTTCCTCAATCTCTTTTATCGTTGAACCAAAATCTGGATCAATATGGCTCGCAGCAGCTATTAGAATCAAATCGAAATTATTACTTTTTTTTAGTTCATGCAAAAGGGGAGTTTGTAAACCAAACTCAGCTCTATTCCCAGTAAAAACAGCAACTTTTTTCATTCTTACATTCTGTTATCTAAACTTAAACCCGTATCAATATGGTTAAATGATTTTACTATTTGTTTTATTCTTTCAACTAAATCTTTTTTGTTTAATTTTTTATCACCAGATAGCATTAAATTGAATTCAAGTAAAAACTCTTTGAGCTTGCCAATATCAAACTCTGAATGTTTTACGATGTCAAAATTTTCAAACTCTGATTCTTTA
>MDSV01190403.1_pt1 | contig 43939 bp, 49 predicted proteins | sample 810851 | NCBI WGS metagenome assembly MDSV01 (sample SAMN05326640, study PRJNA326480) | marine metagenome | isolation source: seawater | place: Atlantic Ocean: North East | collected 2012
TAAAAAAAAACACTGATTTACAATATGTTAATGCAAAATAAAAAAGGTCTTATCATGGGAGTTGCAAACGATAGGTCTATTGCTTGGGGTATTGCAAAAAAATTAGCTGAACAAGGTGCTGAAATTGCACTAACTTACCAAGGTGATGCTCTAAAGAAAAGGGTTGGGCCTCTAGCTAACGAGATTGGATCATCTATCATTATACCATGTGATGTATCTGATTCTGATAGTATGAAAAATGTTTTTGAAATATTAAAAAGTAAATGGGGTGAATTAGATTTCCTTGTTCATGGAATAGGCTTTTCAAATAAAGATGAATTAAGAGGTAAGTACTATGATACATCTTCAGAGAACTTCAAACAGACAATGCATATTTCTTGTTACTCATTTACTGAGTCTTGTAGATTGGCTGAGCCTTTAATGAATAAAGGTGGTTCTATATTAACTCTTACTTATTATGGTGCTGAACAAGTAATGCCTCATTACAATGTAATGGGAGTTGCAAAAGCTGCTCTTGAAGCAAGTGTAAGATATCTAGCCGTAGATCTTGGTGAAAAAAATATAAGAGTTAATGCGATAAGTGCAGGACCAATAAAAACATTAGCTGCATCAGGAATCGGTGATTTTAGATTTATCTTAAAATGGAATGAACTTAATGCTCCACTAAAAAGAAATGTTAATCAACAAGATGTTGGAAACTCAGCTTTATATCTTTTAAGTGACCTTGGAAGCGCAGTTACTGGTGAGATTCAGCATGTTGATTGTGGTTATCATACTGTTGGAATGGTCGCTGTTGATGAAAGTGAAGGAGTTGCTGAGTTACTTGGAGAATTTAAAAACTCAAAAAAATGACATCTAATTCAATAGGAAAAATTTTTAATTTTACAACATGGGGAGAAAGCCATGGTAAAGCAATAGGCTGTGTTATTGATGGAGTACCGTCAAATATTAATTTATCTGAAAAAGATATCCAGCCATATTTAGATAAAAGAAAACCTGGTCAATCAAAATTTACGACACAACGAAAAGAAAAAGATATTGTAGAAATTTTATCAGGTACATTTGAAGGTAAGACTACAGGACATCCTATATCACTTATAATTTACAACCAAGACCAAAAGTCCAAAGATTATTCAGATATTAAAGATAAATTCAGACCGGGTCATGCCGATTATACATATTGGACCAAATATGGAATAAGAGATTATAGAGGTGGCGGAAGATCAAGTGCTAGAGAAACTGCAATGCGAGTAGCTGCTGGTGCAGTTGCAAGAAAGGTAATTGAAAAATTAGTAAAAAACAAAGTTATTATAACAGGCGCTTTAACTCAAATTGGTCAATATAAGATAAATTATTCTAATTGGAGTGATAGTTTTATCTCTAAAAATAATTTTTGGAGTCCAGATAAAAAAATTATAAATACATGGGAAAATGAAATTAATAATGCAAGAAAAAATGGCTCTTCTTTAGGAGCTATTATAGAAATTAGGGTTAAAGGATTGCCTCCAGGATTAGGTGAGCCTATTTATGAGAAGATTGACTCCGATATTGCTAAAGCTATAATGTCTATTAATGCGGTAAAAGGAGTAGAAATTGGAAATGGCTTTGATAGTATAAATGAGAGCGGAATATCGAATGTTGATGAAATGCGAATTAAAAATAAAAAACCTGTTTTTTTATCAAATAATAATGGTGGAATACTTGGTGGGATTACAACAGGTCAGGAATTAATATGTAGATTTGTTGTAAAACCAACAAGCTCAATATTATCAACAAAAAAAACAATCAATACAAAATTAAAAGAAACAACAATTTCAACTAAAGGGCGTCATGATCCTTGTGTAGGTATCAGAGCTGTACCTGTTGGTGAAGCAATGATAGCGACCACAATTGCTGATCATTGTTTAAGATATATTTAAGCGACAATAGATTAAAAATTCTATATTACCTTTCGGTCCTGTTATTGGACTAGGTGTAATACCAATAACACTAACCTTACATATATTAATAAACCAATTTTTAATATCATCACATATGTTATTATGAATTAAGGTGTCCTTAACCACACCTTTTCGTAAATTTATTTTTTGAGTTTCAAATTGAGGCTTTATGAGCGCAATTATTTCAGCTTTTTTTGATAATAGTTTTAAGCTTGGATAAATTACTTTTTTTAAACTAATAAAACTAACATCACAAACTAGTATATCTATTTTTTCAGAAATAATAGTATCGTCTAAATATTTAGCATTGAAGTTTTCTATACTAATTATTTTTTTTTCTTTTCTTAATTTCTCATGAAGTTGGTTTGTTCCAACATCAATTGCAAATATTTTTTTTGCTTTATTTTTCAAAAGAACTTCTGAAAATCCTCCTGTTGAGGAACCAATATCTAAACAAACTTTATTTGAAATTTCAATTCTAAAAGCCTCAATTGCTTTTAATAATTTTAATGCCCCTCTTGAGACCCATGGTGGGTGAAGTTTGTTTATAATTATGCTGCAATCTTCTCTAAAACTATTACCACTTTTTGTTATTACTTTATCATTAACTTTTACCTGCCCAGCCATTATCATTGACTGAGCTTTACTTTTTGAACTAACTAATTTTTTACTAACTAATAGCTGATCTAGTCTTATTTTTATTTTTGTACTCAATTTTAAAGAACTTTACTGAAAATCTTCTTTTGAAATTTTATTGTTATCTTCTTTAATTTTTTTTATTTGACTCTCAATACTTTTTAATTTTTCTTCACAATTTTTTTTTAACTTCATTCCTTCTTCATATAATTTGACAGACTCTTCTAAATCTACTTCACCATTTTCAAGTTTTTCGACTATTTCTTCTAGTTTTCTAAGATTGGATTCAAAATTATTTTTATCTTTAGTCATTTTCTTTGTCTATTTTTATAATCTTTCTACTATTTATATCATAAATTACAGCATAAATTTTATTATTATTTTTAATAGTAAATAATATTTTTGTATTATCAATATAATCTATATCAGTAATTTCATGCCCTTCTTCTAGATTTAAATTATAAGTAATATTTTTAGTATCTAAATTACTTTGTTTTTTTCCAATTTTTATATACAATCCATATATTAGGGCAAAAAAACATAGTAAAATCAATAAGGCTAAAAAAACCACAACAAACTGAAGAATTTTTTTTGACATGAGTGATTTTTATAATCTTAAATTAAATATAAATAAAGAATTAAGTTTACAAAGACTTGATAAAGCTATTTCTTCCAGTTTAGGGAATTACTCAAGAACTCAAATTAAAACATTAATACTTAGTGGAAATGTTATCAAAGGTGATACACAAATAAAAGACCCATCTTATATAACTAAAGAAAATGAAAATTTTACTATTAATATATTCATTAAAAAAGAAATTAAACATCAGCCAGAAGACATAAATTTAAATATAGTATATGAAGATGAGGATTTATTAGTTATAAATAAGCCTCCTAATTTGGTCATGCATCCTGCCCCTGGTAATGAAAGTGGTACTTTAGTTAATGCTTTAATGCATTATACAAAGAACAATCTTAGTACTTTAAATGATAATTCTAGACCTGGAATAGTTCATAGATTAGACAAAGATACCAGTGGTATACTCGTTATTGCGAAAAAGAATGAAATTCATATGAAGTTATCTGATCAATTTAAAGATCATTCAATTACTAGAAAATATAAAGCTATTGTATGGGGCACCCCAGACAGTCAACAAATTGAAGGTTATATAGAAAGAAATAAAAAAAATAGAAAAAAAATGAGCTTGAATACAAAAGGTTTTGGCAAATATTCAAAAACTAATATCAAGTTAGAAAAGTCTTTTGGTATAGCTAGTGTAGTGGACTGCGTATTACACACAGGCAGAACTCATCAAATTAGACTTCATCTAACTTCAAAAAATTCACCAATTGTTGGAGACAAAATTTATGGAAAAAGTAAAATTAACCAATACGGTAAAGATAAAAAAACCTTTAATAAATTTATGATTTTAAAAAATTTTGAAAGACAGGCTTTACATGCTTATCATCTGGGGTTTGAACACCCATCATCAAAAAAACGCATGAATTTTGACGTTGATTTACCTGAAGATTTTAATAATTTGATAGAATTATTGGTTAAATATTAAAATTTTGAAAATTTATGTTATAGGCAAATCATGAATTTACCAATTTTATCAGGAGAGGGTAATTTAGCTGTTTATCTTCAGGAAATTAAAAAATTTCCTATGCTAACTGCTGAAGAAGAATATATGCTCGCAAAAAGATATAAAGAACATGGTGATTCTGATGCGGCTCATAAATTAGTAACAAGTCATTTAAGATTAGTTGCAAAAATTGCTATGGGTTATAGAGGTTATGGTCTTCCAGTAACTGATCTAATTTCAGAAGGAAATGTAGGCATAATGCAAGCAGTTAAAAAATTTGATCCAGAAAAAGGATTTAGATTAGCAACTTATGCAATGTGGTGGATTAGAGCTCAAATACAGGAATATGTATTACATAGTTGGTCATTGGTAAAAATAGGTACAACTGCTGCACAAAAAAAACTTTTTTTTAATTTGAGAAAAATTAAAAATCAACTTGTATCTATAGACTCTGGAAATCTATCTCCAGAAAATGTAAGAGAAATAGCAACGAGACTGAATGTAAAAGAAGGTGAAGTTGTAGATATGGAAAATAGATTATTTACTTCAGATCAATCATTAAATATTAAATTGGGTGAAGAAAATGATACCGAATGGCAAGATTTAATAGAAGACAAAAAAGATACTCATGATAAAATTATCGAAAATAAAGATGAATTGAATTATCGTAGATTACTTTTTCAAAAAGCTTTGAATATTTTAAATGAGCGCGAAAAAGAAATAATTAAATTAAGAAAACTTAAAGAAAATCCATTGAAGCTCGAGGAGTTAAGTAAAAAATATAAAATAAGTAGAGAAAGAGTAAGACAAATTGAAGAAAGAGCACTCGAAAAATTGCAACAAGAAATACTAAATATCCAATAGCGTACCATTAATATCTATAGTTTCTTTTCTATCTGGACCAGTAGAAACAATTGAAATATTTATTTCCATTAATTCTTCAAGAAGTTTTATGTAATTAATTGCTTTTTTTGGCAAATCTTCTAGCTTATTCATTCCAGCGGTTGTAGTTTGCCATCCTTCGATAGTTTTATAAATCGGTTGAATTTTATCATATAAAAATTCTTCATTTGGTAAATAATCATATTTTTCACCCTCAATATTATAGCCTATACAAACTTTAATTTCTTTTAGCTCATCCAAGACATCTAATTTAGTGAGAACAATATCTGTAATTCCATTTAATTTAATAGATTGCTTTAAAAGTATACTATCAACCCAGCCGCATCTTCTTTTTCTTTTTGTAACAGTTCCAAATTCCTGACCTTTATTACCTAAATGTTCACCTATATCATCGAATAATTCTGAGGGGAAAGGGCCTAATCCAACCCTTGTTGTATATGCTTTAGTTATGCCAAAAATTTTATGATTTTTTCTATAACCAAAACCCGTTCCTGAAAATATTTGACCAGAAATAGTGTTGGAAGAGGTTACGTATGGATAAGTGCCAAAATCAATATCAAGCATCGATCCTTGTGCTCCTTCAAAAACTATAATTTTGTTCTTTTTTCCTAAATCATTTATTTTTTTCCATAAAGGAATGCTAAATGAATTTAGATAGTTAGCCATAGATAACAATTCATCAAAATAATCTTTTGTAATATTATGATTTCTAATTTTATGTTTGTGATAATTATTTAGATTATCTATCTTTTTCTTCAATAAACTTGGGTACTTAAGATCTGATATTCTAATCGCTCTTCTACCTACCTTATCTTCATAAGCAGGGCCTATACCTTTTTTTGTAGTACCTATTTCTTGCTGGCCTCTAGACTGTTCATTGATTTCATCTAATAATCTATGAATAGGTAGAATTAAGCAAGTATTGTCTGCAATATACAAGTTACTACTATCTACAATTATTCCTTGTTCTTTAAGATTGTTTATTTCATTAATTAAAGCCCAAGGATCCAATACAACTCCATTGCCAATTGCACATTTTTTATTATTTATAATACCTGAAGGTAATAAATTTAATTTATAAATTTTATCATCAACTTTTATTGTATGACCAGCATTATTACCGCCCTGATATCTAACAATAAGATCAGCTTTAGAAGATAGCCAATCTACAATTTTTCCTTTTCCTTCATCGCCCCATTGTGTGCCAACTATAGTATAAAACATCAGACTTTTTTAATATTTTTATTGAGAAGAAAATATTTTACACCAAATTTTTTGGATTGCAATTTAAGATCTGTATTTTCATCAAATGTACTAAAGAGACAATAACCTTTTTTGACTAAAGTAGTTTTCGTTTTTTTATCTGTATTAAAAGGAATTAATATTTTTTTATTTTTATTTTCAAATGAAGAAGCTCTTAAAATAGTATCCATATAACAGGTGTATCCTATAGCTGTTTCGGAGTGGTGTTGATACTGCAAATTATATCGACCTCCACCAGCTATTTCTCCTCTAACACCCTTTGCAAAAAAAGTAAATTTTATACCTTGATAGTATTTTTTATTTTTTTGATTTTCAAAGAGATCTATATTAATTGAGTCGTTTTTTGCAATTTTTATTAAATTTGCAATTTTTAGCAGCCTTATTGCTTCTTTTTCAAAACCTACAACTCTACTTATTTTTTTAATTAGATTTGTTTTATTTATAATTTGCCCCGTACAAGAATATAAAATTTTAAAATTATTAACAAGTTTTTCATTTTCTAATAATTTAATACAATTGTTTAAATCTTTGAGTTCAATAAATTTCTTAATTTTAGATTTTAATTTATAGTCTTTTATTGTTTTTAATAAGCTATCTAAAAAAAATGGCGCTGATATTTCTATAACCAAATTTTTAACTCCAATTGTTTTTAGAGTCTCATATGCTAAATTAATTATTTCTACATCAGCTTTATAGCTTTCAGACCCAATAATTTCAGCACCAACTTGCTGAAACTGTCTTTCTGGTCTTAGTATAGAGCCATTTTTTCTAACAACTTCGCCATAATAACATAATTTAAGAGGGCGTTTTTTTTTAGCTAATCTTGAAGATGCAATTCTTATAATTTGAGGAGTGATATCATTTCTTATACTTAATTTATCTTTTTTTTTAATTGTTTTTATTAATAGTGTATTAGTATCTAAATTTTTGCTGAACTCTATTAAAGGAGTTTTAATTAGACTAAATCCATTTTCTCTAAATGCATTTATTATTAGATTTTTATATTGATGCTCAACATATGTATCAAAATTAAGACTATCCTTAAAGCCTGGAGGAACTAGAAATTTATTAACCAAGGTAAGGCCTAACTAAGTTTTTAATTTTGATAGAATTTTCTATAACAGTATTTTTATTTTGCCCTTCAACTAAAATACGAACTAGTGGCTCTGTACCAGATATTCTAACCAAAGATCTAATATTTTTATTATTTAGAGATTTATCTTTCTTTAAATTGTTTAATAAATTTATTAATTTTTTACTTTTATTTTTATATGTTAAATTAATTTTCTTTTGAGGATAATCTTTATATAAATCAAAAATATTACTTACTTTTGAATTAACTTTAGACATAATCTCTGTGATTTTTAGAGCAGCAAGAATACCGTCCCCTGAATTAGAATAATTAGACATTATTATATGGCCAGACTGTTCTCCTCCTATTGAAGACTTATTTTTTTTCATTTGATTAATAACATTTATGTCACCTACTTGAGTTCTTTTAATTTTTAATTTAAGTTTTTTTGATAAATATTTTTCCAAACCCAAATTAGACATGATGGTTATGATTACATCAAACTGATTTGGTTTGTTTTTTGGCTTAATAAAATTTTTACAAAATAGAGCAATTATTTTATCCCCATCAATTTCAATACCTTTTTCGTCTACAACAATTATTCTGTCACCATCTCCGTCAAAAGCAAATCCAATATCAGCTTTCTTGTGGATTACAGTTTTTGATAATTGTCTAGTATCTACGGCCCCACAATTTTTATTAATATTTTTACCATCAGGGTTATTATTAATTACTGTTATTTTGTGCCCTAATTCCCAAAATAAATTTGGTGCTATATTGTAGGTAGCTCCGTTGGCACAATCAATAACTATATTAAGCTTTTTTTTTGGATATTTTCTATAAATTGTACTTTTTAAAAACTCAGAGTACCTTCCCGGCGCATCTTCTAATCGTCTAGCATTACCAGACATAAATGTTTGATTAGAAATTTTTGAATATTTTTTGTTATTAGTAACAATTTTTTCAACTTTCTCCTCAATTTTAGAATTAAGTTTAAAACCTTCTTTATCAAAAAATTTTAAACCATTATATTCATATGTATTATGAGAGGCTGTAATCATTACACCTATATCAGCTCTAAGTGTTTTTATCATTAATGGAACAGCCGGTGTTGGAAGGGGTCCTACTAAAATAACATCCATTCCCATGGAAATAAATCCAGCAGTAACTAATGGTTCATAAAAATACCCTGACAATCTTGTATCTTTGCATATAACTACTCTACTATTTTGAGAATTTTTATTTCTTAGTATGTAAGCTACTGATTTAGATATTTTTAAGCAAGTTTCAGCGGTAAGCGGCTCTTGATTGACTAAACATCTTATACCATCTGTACCAAAAATTTTAGACATTTAAGTCTTTTATTGAAAAAAATAAATAATGTGAAGTGTTTAAAAATTTAGTTAGCTGGAGCGGTTGCTGATCCACCTGTTTTTGGGACTGAAGGTGATGTTTTTTTAGGACTATCAGCATCATTATCAAACTCGTCTCTTGAAGGTTTTATTCCTTTAATTAAATCTTTAATTTCATCTCCAGATAAAGTTTCATATTCCAATAAACCTTTAGCTACTATGTGCAGTTCCTCTATGTTTTCCTGAAGTATTTTCTTACAATTATTTTCAGCCTCTTCAGCTAAATTTCTAACCTCTTCATCAATTAATTTTGCAGTAGAGTCAGAGAGATTTTTTGATTGAGCAACTGAATGTCCTAAAAAAACTTCTTCACTATCATTATTGTATCTAAGACGACCTAATTTTTCACTCATTCCCCATTCAGTGATCATTTTTTTTCCTAAATTGGTTACCATTTGAATATCACTGGCTGCACCATTGGTTATTTTATCTTTACCAAAAATCATTTCTTCCGCTATTCTGCCACCAGTAGCAATTAATAGATGTGCTTTCATTTGGTCTTTTCTCATAGATAGCTGATCCTTTTCTGGAAGTCGCATTACCATCCCTAAAGCGCGTCCTCTTGGTATGATAGTTGCTTTATGTATTGGATCTGAAGCAGGAGAATGTAAAGTAGCTACTGCATGACCTGCTTCATGATAAGCAGTGAGTTTTTTTTCATCTTCAGACATAACCATAGACCTTCTTTCAGCGCCCATCATAACTTTGTCTTTAGCACTTTCAAAGTCTTCAAGAGTTACCATTCTTTTATTTTTTCTAGCTGCAAGAAGTGCTGCTTCATTAACTAGGTTTGCTAAATCAGCTCCTGAAAATCCAGGCGTTCCTCTTGCTATAATTTTAGAATCAAATTTTGGGGAAACTTTAATTTTTTTAATATGTACTTTTAAAATCTTATCTCTACCCATTACATCTGGATTAGAAACAGTTATTTGTCTATCAAATCTTCCAGGTCTTAAAAGAGCAGGATCTAATACATCGGGTCTATTTGTTGCAGCAATAATAATTACACCCGCATTAGCTTCGAAGCCGTCCATTTCAACTAAAAGTTGATTTAAGGTTTGTTCTCTTTCATCATTTCCACCACCTAAACCTGCTCCACGATGTCTACCAACGGCATCTATTTCATCAATAAACACAATACATGGCGCATTTTTTTTTCCTTGATCAAACATGTCTCTAACTCTGCTTGCACCTACTCCAACAAACATTTCTACAAAATCTGATCCAGAAATAGAAAAGAAAGGAACATTGGCCTCTCCAGCAATTGCTCTAGCAAGTAATGTTTTACCTGTACCAGGAGGCCCTACTAAAAGAGCTCCTCTAGGAATTTTACCACCCAATCTGGAAAATTTTTGAGGGTCTTTAAGAAATTCTACAACTTCTTCTAATTCTTGTTTAGCTTCATCGATACCAGCTACATCATCAAAAGTTATTTTACCAACCGCTTCATTTAAAAGCTTTGCTTTTGATTTACCAAACCCCATAGCCTTACCACCACCAGATTGCATTTGACGCATAAAAAATATCCAAACACCAATCAACAAGAGCATTGGGAACCATGAAAGTAAAACACTAAGAAGTGGATGCATTGATCTTTCAGAAGGTTCGGCAGTAATCTTAACTCCTCTGTCATTAAGTTTATCAACAAGGTTAGGATAGTTAGGGGCATATGTATTAAATGCCCGACCATCGTTTAAAAAACCAGTAACAGTATTACCACTTATATTAACTTCAGATACGTTTCCACTTTCTGTAGCAGCCATAAAGTCAGAGAATGATATCTTTGAACTATTTTTGTTTGATGAAGTTCCTTGAAAAAGATTGAATAATACAATTAAAAGAAGACCTATAATTATCCAAAGTATTACATTCTTACTCATATTTTTCATATGTATTAAATAGGAATTAATTGAGAAAACACAATAGTTTAATGCTAGATTAGTTTGTTTTTTTTGAAAAAACCAATGAATTATCAACTTTTTTTAACATCATCCCACCTAAATTATAGATTTTAAAATTACTAAGCACCATAATCTTTATGAAATATTGTATTTTTTTTGACCTTAAAAATTTATTTTTATTGTTAAAAAATTGGTATGCTTTTTTAATAATATGCTCCAATAGCAAATTATCTAATTTTATTAATTTATTATAATTAATTTTTAAATATTTTGAATTAACTTCAATTAAATTTCTAATAAGTATTTCATTAATCATCAAATTAAATGGAACTAAATTATCTTGAATAATTTGAAATTCATTTTGGATATTTGAATAAGTTTTAATATTTACTTCTCTTAGAAATTTTCTTATTGCTGGACGAGTGTAATTTGTATTAATATTAGTAGGATCTTCAAAATAAAATATATTATTTTTTTTGTTAAATTCATATATTTCTTTTTTCTTAAAATATAATAGCGGACGAATGATAATTATTTTATTTGTTAAACTAATAGATTTTATTGATTGAAGGCCCTCGAAGTCACTACCAGCTATTCTTCTATTTACAAAGGTTTCTATATTATCATCAAAATGATGACCAATTAATAAATGCATTATTTTATTTTTTTTACAATAATCAATTATTAAATTATATCTATTTATCCTTGCTTCATTCATACTTCTATTTTTTATTTTATTTTTATTAACAGTTAATAATTTGGTATTAATTCCATTCATTAATAAATGATTTAAAATTAAATTAGTTTCCTCTGATGAATTGCTTCTTAAATTGTGATCAACAATAACTGCAGTAATTTTTCCTTTTATTACTTTACTCCATTTATTAACTAAATCTATTAAAGCCATGCTATCTGGACCCCCAGAAACCCCTACAGCAACTGTTGGATTTTTTTCAAAAACTGAAATTTTATTTATAGTCTTTATAAAGTTTGTTTTATTTAACTTCATTCGTTAGCATCAAGACAGCCATAATTTTGAATTTGTTTTTTTGCATTTTTAATAAATTTATTTTTTGGATAATCTATTATAAACTTCTCAAGTGTCTTACATGACTCATTAAACTTCTCAACTTCAAATAATGATTGTGATAATTTAAATAACATATCTGGTGCTTTGATACTATTTGGAAATTTCTGATAACCTTCAGCAAAAATTAGTGCAGCATCTCTATGCTGTTTTTCCAACACATAAAGCTCTCCAAGCCAATAATGGGCAGAACCCGTTAATTGGTTTTCAGAATTATTTTCAATAAATTTTAAAAGTAAAACTTTAGCCTCATCCCAATTTTTACTTCTTATATTATCAAATGCAATTTGAAATTGATCTTCGGGTGACATATCTTTTTTTTCATCTTGAATATCTAATTTTTTTTCATCATTTTCTTCTAGAACTTCATTACTAACTAAATTATCGTTATTTTCAGTTGTAATTTTAAGAGAACCAAGAGTATTATCATCACTACTATTAGAAGTTTCAGTTACAGCTTCTTGATTTATTGCTGATGTTTCATCAATTTTTTTAATCTGCGCTATTTTATCCTCTATGCTTAAGACAACTTCCTGAAAATTATTAATTTTTAATAAAATATCTTCAAGTTTAAAAAATACTTCCTCTAAATTACCTGTAAGAGATTTAACATCTTTTTCTAAATCATATATTCTCATGTCTATAGCGGATAAATTTGTAACTACATCTTTATTTTCCTTAGAGCTAATATTTGTTTTATCTGAAAAAACAGTTTGCGATAAATCTGTTACTTCTCTTTGCAATCTTTCCAATTGTTGTTTAATCGTAAGCAAATTTTCATTTGAATTTACATTTAATGAAAAAAGCAAAATGCTTATTAAAAGAAAATATTTATACATCAAATTATAATATTTTTAAAATTAGATAAAAATAAGGCGCTATTAAGTTATAGCGCCTAAGTATTAAGGAATTTTATTAATTTACTGTAGTTACTGATCTTCTATTTTGAGCCCATGCACCATCATTTGAACCTACAACAGCAGGTCTTTCTTTTCCATAGCTGACGGTAGAAACACGATCTGGGTTTATTCCCAAACCAATTAGATAATTTTTAACAGCTTGAGCTCTTTTTTCTCCTAGAGCTAAGTTGTATTCTCTTGTTCCTCTTTCATCACAATGACCTTCTATTGTAACTGATACATTGCTATTTTGCTTCAACCAAGCTACTTGGTCTTGAAGAAGCTCAAGAGCATCTGAATCCAGATCAGAACTATCGTATCCAAAAAATACTCTATCACCTACATTAACAATTAAATCTTCCTGTGAGCCTGCTACTATTCCGCTACCAGCAGTCTCTGAAATAGTTCCTTCACCAGAAACAGAACTATCTGAACTTGTTGCTCCTGATCCAGAAGTATCAGCAGCATCTTTTGGTTTTGTTGCACAAGCAGCAACAAATAATACTAATATCGCTGAAATTAAAAACTTATTGACCATATAAAACTCGCTTCCTTAATACTTTGCTAGCTATAATAATTTAACTCTTTAATTAACATTTTTTTAAATATTTCATATATTTTTTTTATATATTCAAGAATTAATGCATTAATGGAGACCATGCTGGATCAGAGCCTCCTAGTGGTGTAATAACCTTTCTTTCGTTAAAACCTGTTAAATCAATAGAATATAAGCTAGAATCTCCTCCAGAACCATCCTCTGCTGTTCTTTCTTCTTTAAAATACATTAAAAATCTTCCATTTGGAGCCCATGTTGGACCTTCAACATGGAATGATTTAGCAATCATTCTTTCGTTTGAACCATCTTTTTCCATAACACCAATATAAAATTGTCCACCTTCTTGCTTTGTAAAAGCAATCATATCTCCTCTTGGGGACCAAACTGGCGTGTAATAACTTCCGGCTTCTCTACTAATTCTTTTAACATTTTTTCCCTTTATATCTTTAACATACAAATGTCTTCTTCCACTTCTATCAGAATTAAAAACAATTTTTTTGCCGTCAGGAGAAAAACTTGCAGAAACATCAATTGAAGAATTATCGGTAATTCTTGATGAAATTCTTGTTTTCAAATCAAGAATATAAATTTCAGAATTTCCAATATCAGGCTCCGTATAGGACATTACAATTTTACTACCATCTGGTGAGAAACGAGGTGCAAATGTCATGCCTGGAAATTCGCCAACGATTTCTTGTTTTCCAGTTTGTATATCAAATATGTATACTCTTGGACTATTTCTATTAACATATGACATATAGGTAATTTTTTGTGAATTAGGCGAAAACCTTGGGGTTAATACTAAGTATGAACCATCAGTTAAAAAACGATGATTTGCTTGATCTTGATCCATTATTGCCAGTCTTTTTTGTTTATTATCTTTTGGGCCAGTTTCTGCAACATATACAATTCTAGTATCAAAATAACCACCCTCACCTGTTATATTTTTAAACACCGAATCAGAAATGATATGAGCAACCCTTCTCCAATTTTTTTCATTTGTTTCATATTTTCTTCCCACAATTTGTTTTTGTTGGAATACATCATATAATCTAAATTCAACTGAAATTTTTCCATTAGAACCCGATATTTTTCCTGAAACTAAATGTTGTGCTTTAATAACTTTCCAATCTTCAAATCGAGGTTGCTCAGATAAAGACTTATTGGTTTGAATAAAAGCTTTTCTATCTATAGGAATAAAAAGTCCTGACCTTTCAAGATTATCTGAAATAACATTAGAAATATTTTTACCTATTTTCTCAAAATTTGAATTATTTGAAAATAAATTTGTTACTGCTATAGGTGTTGGTTTTACACTTCCTTGAGTTAAAGTAACTTCAAGTGAATAAGTTGACGTTGAAGTTAAAATAGTAAATAGAAAAATAAAAATTTTTATCATTAATACCCCTTCATAATACTGTAATCAAAAGTAATTGTAAGATTTTTCCACAGACTATATTTATCCTCTGGAAGTTTAAGAGGGGTACATTCAGGATTTAAAAGAGTTCGCATAGCACTATCAGTTATAGGTCCATAAAAAGGATTACTTTTAGATATATTTGTGTCAACAATGCGAACAGAATTCTTAAAAACTTTCATATTTTGTTGTATTTTAGCAGAAATTGTAACTTTATCCCCTACATTTATAACAGCTCCAGCTGGAGCATTCCAACAAGATGACAATTGCTGACGCAAAAGATCTATTTCTGATATTGATAGAACCATATTTTCATTTTGGTTATTTTCTCCAATTTGTTTTTTATCTTCTTCTGCTACTTCATCTTTAGAAATATTATTGGACTTTTCATTTCTTAAATCTTTTAGCATTGAAGCAATGCTAAAGTCTTCTTCTGGTTTAGGTTTTGGCTTATTTATTACTTCAGCTTTTTTTGCTTTCTCTTCCTTTATGATTTTAGGCTGAATTTGAATATCAGATGTCATAAGTTGTGATTCAATTTTTTTTGGTTTTGGTTTCATTTTTGGTTTAATTTTATTTGTTTTAAAAGTTTCGGTTTTAATTATTGGTTGCTCATTTTCTTTTTGTTTAATTTCAATTTTTTTTTGATCAACTTCTAGTTTTGTTTTTTGTTTAATTTCTATTTGTGGAGTATCATCATTAATTGTTTTAAAATTTTGTGGTAACTCAAATTGTTTTTGGACTTCAGTATTATCAGATGAATTAAATTTTTTTTGTTTTGGATTACTTTTTTTATTTTCAATGTTATTTGACTCAGATTTTTCTACATTTGTTATTTCTGAAACATTTAATATTTCAACTGGAATTATATTTGGCACATATATATCTTTAGGTCCAAATAAATTTGGCAAGCCGACTGCAAATAGTAAAATTAACAGATGAAATAAAATAGAAAAAAAAATGCCAGAATTTTTAGGGTTTAATTTATCTATAAATTCAATAAATCTTAAAGAATTATAATTAATTCTTTCCATTAATTATTTTAAATTTTGTGTAATTAATGCAACTTTTGTATAACCTTCAGAATTTATTATGGACATTATTTCCATAATTCTTCCATATGCCACAACTCTATCTCCTCTAATATAAATTCTAGCTTCTGTATTTAATTCAGTTATTGCATTAATTCTTGGTATTAAGTTATCAACTTCAACTAAAGACTCTCCTATATAGACTTCACCCTCTAAATTAACTGTAATTTCGATAGGATCTTTTTGATCTGTTAGAGCACTGGCCTTAACCTTTGGCAAATCAACTGGAATTCCTACAGTTAGAAGTGGGGCTGTTACCATAAAGACTATTAATAAAACTAGCATAACATCAACAAATGGCGTAACATTTATCTCACTCATTTGAGTATATCTTCTTCTATTTTTTCTAGAATTATTAATATTTATCAATTTATTTTTTCTCTAGCTGTCTAAAAAATATAGTTGTAAATTCATCCATAAATGTTTCTAATGAAACAAAATATTTAGAAATATCATTGGAAATTTTATTGTAAGCAACAACTGCCGGTATTGCTACGAATAAACCCAAGGCCGTCGCAAATAATGCTTCAGCTATCCCAGGTGCAACTACTGCCAAATTTGTATTTTGAGCAATAGCAATTGATTTAAAACTATTCATAATGCCCCATACAGTTCCAAAAAGACCAATAAAAGGAGCTGTTGAACCTGCTGTAGCAAGGAAAGTTAAGTTTTTTTCGACATTTTCACTTTCTTTATTAAATACTACGAACATTGATCTTTGCATTCTATCTTTTAATGAATTTAAATCTAAACTCTGATTAAATTGAGACTTACTTTTCTTCCATTCTAATATTGCAGCACAAAATATTTTTGATTTTGGATCTGTTTTATTGAAATTAAGTGTTTCATACAAATCTTCAAAAGAATTTCCTGACCAAAAAATTTCTTCAAATTCTTGTTCAAGTTTTTTTAATTGTCTCATTCTTAAAATTTTTGAAACTATTACATTCCATGAGTATATCGATGCCATTATTAGAATAATGATTACTAATTTAACAACAATATCTGCTTGCATAAATAAGCCAAACATTGAAAAATCTGGTACTTCAGTAATTACATCTATATTTTTTATATCTTCCATATTTTATTTTTTTATCTTCTCTAAATCACTACTATGAACCATAACCCAGAATCCTGGTCTATTTTTTTCACATAAAGCAATTACTGGAGTTTTTCCCTCTTCCTTTGCAAGCTTAGCTGTATCATCCCATAATGATATAGCTGTATGTTTAGCTCTTAACTTGCATTCAATAAATAAATCATCGTGAATCACATCCGCTCTTGTAACCTTTCCATTACCCCCACTTAAAGGAGTACGCTCACCATTAAAATAGTGTGCAACATCTCTTTCTCTCTTTTTCCAAGCTTTATCTGGCATTTTACTCCTTTCCTTAGGATGTTAAGGATGACATAACGTCTTCGTCAACTTCAAAATTAGAAGAAATACCCTGAACATCATCATTATCTTCTAAAATTTCAAGTAATTTGAATAATTTATCTGCAGTTTCCTTATCTATATTTATAGAGCTTTTACTTTTCCATACTAAATTTGCATAATTAGTCTGACCATACTTTTGAATAATCTTATCATTCAATTGATGTAAATTGTTTTGATCACAATAAATTAAATATTCATTATCACCAACTTCATAATCATCTGTTTCATTTTCAACAAGAAAATCAAATAATTTTTCTTCATTTACTAGACTTTTATTTAGTGAAATATTACCTAATCTTTCAAAACCAAAACTAACACTGCCAGTTTCTCCTAAATTACCTCCATACTTTCCAAATGAAGAACGTATTTCGGCAGCAGTGCGATTTTTATTATTTGTTAATGCCTCAACTATTATAGCCACACCTTCAGGTCCATAACCCTCGTACCTTACTTCTTCATAATTACTATCAGGATCATTTCCTTGTCCTTTTTTAATTGCTCTTGTAATATTATCTTTAGGCATATTTAATCCTTTTGCTGACGCAATAGCAGATCTAAGTCTAATATTACTTTCTGGATCATCGCCCCCTACTTTAACCGCTACAGAAATTTCTCTTCCAAGACGAGAAAACTCTTTTGCACGTTTTTTATCTTGAGCGCCTTTACGGTGCATAATGTTTTTAAATTTGGAGTGACCGGCCATATAATAATACCTATAAATATTAAGTTCGATGTTAGTAAAGTTATATAATTATAATTAGAATGTGTCTAATATATGCAATTTAGGTTTCTTTTATTGAAATTATACTTTTTGCTAGTCCACTCACATCATCTGTTTCAATTAGTGCTCCACAAATGGAAATTTCACCTTTTGCAGGTATGAAACCTCCTTCAATTCTATATCCTTTTGTAAAACCATGTATAGGATTTTCAATTTCAAAACCAATTACTGAGTTATAATCACCGGTCATTCCGACATCAGTTTGATACGCTGTTCCTTTTGGTAAAATTAAATTATCTGATGTAGGGATATGAGTATGAGTTCCAAGAACTGCTGACACAGAACCATCTACATAATGACCAAATGCATTTTTTTCAGATGTAGCTTCACCATGTACATCTATCAAAATAGCATCGCATGTGGATCCTAATCTTTCAGTAACTAAAAAGTTTTTAATAGAATTAAATGGATCATCAAGGGACATCCCCATAAATAATCTTAACATTACCTGTACAACAACTATTTTTTTTCCATTAATTAATTCTAATGTATAGGCCCCCTTTCCTGGTACACCTTCAGGATAATTTATTGCTCTAACAATTTTTGGACATTCTTCAATAAATGTAAGCATTTCTCTTTTGTCCCAAGCATGATTTCCTAATGTAAGTACATCTAATCCTGCAGAGAGTAAATCCTGGGCATCTTTTTTTGAAAGACCATGCCCACCAGTAGCATTTTCTGCATTTGCCACGATTACATCGGGTTTATATTTATTTTTTATTGTACTAATATGTTCTTTTACTTTTTCACGCGCAGATTTACCTACTATGTCTCCGATAAAAAGAATTTTCATATAAAAGAATAAAGTTTTTTTTCTGTAATAACATAATCAAGCTTAATATCAAATTTATCTTTTGGAACTTCAGATACCTTTTGATCATCAAATGCATATCCAACAGAAACAAATTTTTTATTATTATTTTTTAAATAGTTAAATGTTCTATCATAATATCCTCCTCCATAACCTAATCTAAAACCAAATAAATCGTATGCTAAACAAGGAACAAATAGAAGATCAGGAATTACAATTTCACTTGTATTTGAAGGTTCTTTTATTTTCATAAAACCCTCAATCATATTATCATTATTATTAAATTTTCTGAATAATAGAGGACTATCTTTTTTTAATATTACAGGAAGACATAATATTTTTTTTTTCTTTAAAATATAAGTGTTTAAATCGGCTGTATTGATTTCAGTATTTATTGAAATAAAACTTGATATTACTTTAATACTTTCAAAATTTATTTTTTTAAAAAAATTATCAAATAAATATTTATTAAAATTATTTTTTACATTAGAAAATAATTTTTTTCTTTTTGTAAATTGTTTTTTTCTAAATTTATTTTTAATTTCTATTAAATTATTCTTCATACATTTTTTTTAACAAACCCATTATTACTTCTAACTGACTTTCAATTTTAATTAACTCATGATTTATTAAGTCATTTTCTTTTTTTAATAACTGATTTTCTTGACGTAATTTATATAATTTGTCATTAAGACTAATATTTTCAATATTAGAATCCTTAAATTTTTTTTCTATAATAATATCTTTTTGTTTTTTCTGACTTAAATCAAATAACTCAGCTTGTAACTTTATTGACAGGAAAGATAATAGTTTACTATCACTGATTTTACCATCTTGATTCCCATAACTTGCTAATTTAGAATTTATTGCTTTAACGGCTTCAACTAACTTGTCTTTTTGATTTTCTTCATAATTTACATTAATTTCTTTATTTAAAATAAATGCTTTATAAATAGGCATTATTTTTGATCCATTAATTCTTGAAGATCGTCTATATATTTATTCATATTTTGTTTAATTTCTGCAATTTCAGTTTCAAGATTACGTATTTTATTTTTTTTCGAATCATGTAAATTAATAAAATCTTCCATTAAAATTTGCAATTCATTGATTTTTTGTTTTAGTTCCTTAATTTTGGCCATGCTTTCCATTATTATTTTATAATTTGAATTTTTATAATTGTCACTGTAATGAAGCAATTAATATTAAAATACTTGAATATAAAAAATAAAAGAAGGCTGAGTAATTGAACAAAAATCAAAATAACTTAAATTTAAACGACCTTTCTAATTGTATTCGTTTTTTATCAGTTGATGCTGTACAAAAAGCACAATCAGGTCATCCAGGCATGCCTATGGGAATGTCTGATATTGCAACCGTACTCTTTAAATCTCACTTAAAATTTGACCCAAAAAATCCTAATTGGATTGATAGAGATAGATTTGTTGTATCTAATGGTCATGGCTCCATGCTTCTATATTCATGCTTGTACTTACTTGGTTATGATGGAATCACACTAGAGAACATAAAGAATTTTCGACAACTTAATCATCCAACAGCAGGACATCCCGAGTATGGTGCTTTGCCTGGAATTGAAACTACTACCGGACCTTTATCTCAGGGATTATCAAATGCTGTAGGGTTAGCTATTGCTGAAAGAAAGCTATCTGTAAAATTTACAAGTAAACTTATTGATCACTATACTTTTGTATTTGCTGGAGATGGATGCTTAATGGAAGGGCTTAGTCATGAAGCTTGTAGTCTTGCAGGTCATTTAGAATTAAACAAATTAATTGTGTTCTTTGATGATAATTCTATTTCAATTGATGGCTCAACAAAACTATCAACTTCTGATGATGTTAAAAAAAGATTTGAATCCTATAATTGGAACTATCTTAAAATTGACGGTCATGATTTTGAAGAAATTGATAAAGCAATTATCAAAGCAAAAAAAAGTTTAAAGCCTACAATAATAGCTTGTAAAACAATAATAGGTTATGGCTCTCCAAATAAGTCAGGTAAAGCATCTTCACATGGATCACCGCTTGGTGAAGATGAAATAAAGCATGTGAGAAAAGAATTAAATTGGAACTACCTACCCTTTGAAATACCTGAAAATTTATTAAATATTTGGAGAAACTTCCACAAAAGAAATATAAAGATAAGGGACGATTGGAGTACAGTAAACTCTGAAGTTTTTAAAGGTAATGATTTTAAAAATTATTTTTTAAATAATGAAAATGATGACTTAAATAAAGATATAATCAAATTTAAGAACAATCATTTTGAATTAAAAACTACTTGTGCAACTAGAAAGGCAAGTGAATTATCTTTGAATTTAATATCAAATCATTTACCTAATTTGTTAGGGGGATCTGCAGACCTTACTGGCTCAAATAATACAAAAGCAAAAGAGATGAAAGTTTTGAGTGCAAATGATTTTAGTGGGAGTTACATTCATTATGGAGTTAGGGAGCATGCGATGGCAGGTATTATGAATGGCATAGCATTACACGGTGGTTTAAAGCCATTTGGAGGAACTTTTTTAGTATTTTCCGATTACTGCAGACCTTCAATTAGATTATCAGCACTCATGAACATTCCAGTTATTTATGTTATGACACATGACTCCATAGGTTTGGGTGAAGATGGCCCAACACACCAACCTGTAGAACATCTAGCTAGTTTAAGAACTATTCCAAATTTAACTGTAATAAGACCATGTGATATTATTGAAACAATTGAAGCTTGGCAAACAGCATTATATAATAAAGGGCCAACAATATTAGTTCTGACACGACAGAACTTACAACTTTGTCAAGAAGTTACAAGAAAAGAAAATTTATTAAAAAAAGGAGCATATCTAATTGTAAATTATGATAAATACGATGCTACAGTATTAGCTTCTGGATCAGAGGTTGAAATAGCATGTTCTGCTTCAAAAAAATTAAAAGAAAAAATGAATTTAAATATAAGAGTAGTTAGTATACCTTCATTTGAATTATTTGAAAAAAACGAAACTGAATATAAAAAGCAAATTATTGGTGATAAGCCTATTTTTGGAATTGAAGCTGGAGTAATTAATGGTTGGGAAAAATATATAAACTTTAAAAATTTCATTGGTATGAAAACATTTGGCGAAAGTGGTCCTTATAAAGAATTATATAGTCATTTTAAAATTACGGATCAAAACTTATTTGAAATAATAACAAAAAATTTATAATTAAGTAGGAAGAATTATTATGAAGATAGCAATAAATGGATTTGGTAGAATTGGTAAGTTGGTCTTTAGGGCCTTTTTAGAAAAAAAATTAAAAAATGTTGAGATTGTTGCAATAAATGAGTTAGGAAATATTGATTCAAGTATTCATTTATTAAAGTATGACACTATACACGGAATATTACCATCGAAAATTTCTAAAACAAAAAATGGTATTAAGATTCAAGGTAACAATATCAATTTTTATTCTGAACTAGATCCAAGAAACCTGCCCTGGAAATCCTTAAAAGTAGACGTTGTTTTAGAATGTAGTGGAGTTTTTACATCCAAGGAGAAGGCTATAGCCCATATTAGCGCAGGTGCAAAAAAAGTTATAATTTCTGCTCCTGCTTCAAATGCTGATAAAACAATTGTTCAGGGGGTTAATAATCTACAATTAACTAAAAAACATGATGTAATCTCAAATGGATCATGCACTACTAACTGCTTAGCCCCATTAGCCATGGTTCTAGATAGTGGACTGGGTATTGAAAGTGGTTTTATGACCACAATTCATAGTTACACGGGTGATCAGAGAACTGTCGATCAAACTCATAATGATTTAAGAAGAGCTAGAGCAGCGGCAGTATCAATGATACCAACTTCAACAGGAGCCGCCAAAGCGTTAAGTTTAGTACTTCCTCGCCTAAGTGGAAGATTAGATGGAACTGCAATCAGAGTGCCAACACCTAATGTATCCCTAATTGATTTTACATTTAATAGTAAGAAAAAAACAACTGTTAAACAAATTAATTCATTAGTTGTTAGGGCATCTAAATCTAGTAAACTTAAGAATATTTTAACGATTAATAATTTACCTTTAGTTTCAATTGATTTTAATCATAATTCAAGCAGTTCAATTTTTGATATAACTCAGACTCAAGTTGTTAAAGATAAATTTTGTAGGGTTTTAGCCTGGTATGATAATGAATGGGGTTTTTCAAATAGAATGATTGAAACAATGCTAGATTTAAGAAAATTTATTTAGTGTTACAAAGAAGGTGTTTTTCAATTAATACATACCTTCAGTTAGAAGAATTAATTAAATTAAAAAGTAATAAAAGAAAAATATTAATAATATTTATAAAGAATTATTTAATAAAGGGTTTTGGTATAAATTGGCTTAATACATTTATACAAATGGTTAAAAAAAACTATTCCCAACAAAATATTAAATTTTTTGTTGATGCTGGAAATGACTATGGATTATCTATTTTAATGCTGAGAGAAAACATTGATTATTTAAAACTTAGATCAAACAAAATTATTCTAAACAAAATAAATCAAATTGCGAAAAAAAATAAAGTTTTGTTAAATCCAAATTTTAATATAGTAGACGTTACGAAAATAAAAAATTATAAAAATCTTAAACTATGAAAATTGATGGCAATGAAATTAAAGTTGGTAATATTTTAGAAATTGATAACAAACTATGGAAAGTTCTAAAAACCCAGCACACTCAACCAGGTAAAGGCGGTGCTTATATACAAGTAGAACTTAAAGAAATTAAAGAAGGTACAAAAATGAATTCAAGATTTAGATCTTCTGAAACAGTAGAAAGAGCGATACTTGATGAAAAAAAATTTCAATACTTATATGAAGATAACCAAAAATTTATTTTCATGGATCAGCTAACCTATGACCAAATTGAATTGGGTGCAGATTTAATACCTGAAAATCAATCTAAATTTCTAGTTGAAAATGATGATTTAGTAATACAATTTTATAATGAAAAAGCTGTAGGCCTGGAACTACCAGATAGTATAACTTTAAAAGTTATTGAAACAGAGGGAGTTGTTAAAGGCCAAACTGCTGCGTCTTCATATAAGCCAGCTATATTAGAAAGAAGTATTAAAACTACTGTGCCACAATTTATAGATATTGATGATAAAATAGTAATTAGTACTTCTGATAGTAGTTATATTGAAAAAGCAAAATAGTAATGCAACCTGCAGTAATTAATATATTTGAAAAAGCAGCTAAGAAGGCTGGTAAAATATTAATTCGTGATTTTGGTGAAATAGAAAATTTGCAAATTGAATCAAAATCCATTGGTGATTTTGTTACCAATGCAGACATCAAGGTAGAAAAAAATATATTAGAAACTCTGAAATACTATTATCCAAATTATACTTATATAACTGAAGAAAGTGGAAAAATAGATGGCGATGATAATACTATAATTATCGATCCAATTGATGGAACATCTAACTTTATACATGGAATTCCACATGTTGGAATTGTTATAGCCAAGATGAGTGATAATGAAATAACTGACGGGATAATATACAATCCTATACTTAATGAATTCTTTTGGTCATCCAAAGGTAAAGGTGCTTGGTGTAATGATAGAAGAATAAGGGTATCAAATAGATCAAATCTAACTGACTGTCTAATCGGAACTGGTTTACCCTTTGGGGATAGGGTTTATAAAAATTATTTAAATGAAATTGATGAAATTTTAAAAGCAACTGCCGGTATTAGAAGATTAGGTGCTGCAGCTTTGGACTTAGCATATGTGGCATCAGGTAAACTCGATGGTTTTTGGGAAAAAGATTTAAATTTATGGGACATTTCATCAGGTATATTGCTTGTAAAGGAAGCAGGCGGGAGAGTTTCAAAAATAAATGGCGAGGAATGGACTGTGAATTCAAGAGATATCTTGGTTTCAAATACTACAATCCATGATGATTTAAATAAAAAACTCTCTTTACTTTAAAGCTTATTTAAATATATACGCCATTATGAAGAAAAAAATACACCCCGATTATCATGAAATAAATGTTCTTATGACAGATGGATCCACTTTCAAAACAAGATCAACATGGGGTAAAGAATCAGATACTTTAAAATTAGAAATAGACTCAAAATCTCACCCAGCTTGGACAGGTGGTAAATCAAGTTTAAATGAAGCTGAAGGTCAGGTAGCAAGATTCCAAAAACGTTTCAAGGGTCTTAAAATAAAATAAAAATTATTCAAAAAAATTTTCTGCCTCTTTTTTAAATTTATCCTTTTTGTGAATTTCTAAATTAACCCTATCAATCTCTTCTGTTAACTCGAGTAAATATACTTTAAGATCTTCAATACTAAAATCATCTAAATTTAGTGTTTTTATTGTTTTCTTTACTTCATCAATTTCAAAAAAATTTGTCATACTCGTATTATTTTATATCTAAATTAATTATTTATATTATAAGGAAAAATTATGAAATTTCCACTTATGCCTAAAGCAACTGCCATCTGGCTTGTTGAAAATACTGCTCTTACATTTAATCAAATAGCAGAGTTTTGTGGTCTACACGAACTTGAAGTTCAGGGAATAGCTGACGGTGATGTTGCAGTCGGTATGAGAGGATATGATCCAGTAGATAATAAACAACTTACTAAAGAAGAAATTGAAAGATGTGAAAAAGATGAAACCGCTAGTTTAACTCTAATAAAATCATCAATAATTGAGGATTTACCTCCAAGAAAAAAAGACACAAAATATACCCCTCTCTCTTTAAGACAGGAAAAGCCTTATGCAATCTTATGGCTAATTAAAAGATACCCAACAGAATTAAGTAGTTCTCAGATTGCCAAACTTACAGGATCAACTAAAAATACAGTCGATGCAATAAGAAATGGAACATACAGAGAAGCTGTTTTAGAAGCTAAAAGTCCAATGGATGTAGGTTTATGCTCTTATAAAGATCTAGAAAAGACATTAAATCGAACAAGAACTAAAAAAGAGCCTATTGAAAATTAGTTTTTTTTAAAATTATTTCTAAATAGTAAATCATCAAAAGAGCCCAGAACAAAATCATTACAGTAAAAAATAATAAAACATTGTTAATTGATATTATACCAATTGGCTCACCAAGGTAATAAGTTATTGGAGCTAAAAAACTACTTAACAGCACACCTATAAATTTGTATTTCATAAATATTCTAAATATTTCGTCAAATAAAGTTGCAAAACTTAGCCATAGAATAATCATCCAAGACGGAATTGTTCCTATTATTAAAGAAGCATTAAATTCATAAATACCAAAATATACTATTAATGTATCAAAAATATATCCAGGTATAGAAATATATAAGCTAATTTTTAAAAAGTTAATTTTATTTTTATTAAAATAAAAATATAAAAGAAGATAAATAATACCAACATAGATTCCAAGTAAAGGTTCATTAAATTTATTTTCACCAAAAACACATCCCAGCCAAGTAAGTTGATACCCAGTTAGTGTAAGAAAGACTCTAGTTTTGCTCATTTACTATTTTTTAACAAGAAAATGAGAAACATCTGTAGAACTACTTAAAAAACCAGTTTCACAATAAGAGAAATAAAATTCCCACATCCTTTTAAACTTATTATCAAATCCAAATCCAGAAACATCATTCCATGAAGCTTGAAATTGTGTATTCCAAATATTTAAAGTTTTAGCGTAAGATTTACCAAAGCTTAATAATTCCAAACATTTTAATCCAACTTCTTTTGCACTAGTTTCTAGCTGACTTTTAGTAGGTAACATCCCTCCAGGAAAAATATATTGCTGAATAAAGTCAGGAGTGGATTGATAATCTTTTGCTCTTTTTTCATTAATCGTTATGATCTGTAGAGCTGCCTTGCCATTTTCTGATAACGAATTTTGAATTATATCAAAATAGTTATGCCAGTATTTTTTTCCTACTGCTTCAAACATTTCGATAGATACAATATTTGAATATTTATTATTAATATCTCTATAATCCTTAAAATGAACTGAGACTTTTTCACCTAACCCTTCTTTTTGTATTTTACTAGCAGTATAGTTATATTGCTCTTTTGAAATAGTAATAGCATCTACATTACATTTATAGTTCTTAGCAACAAAACTTGAAAAACCTCCCCAACCACATCCGATTTCCAATGTTTTTGAATTTTCTTTAAGTGATAATGAATCTGCTATTTTTTTATATTTATTTAATTGAGCATCAGACAAATTAGTATTTTGTCTATCAAATATACCAGAGGAATAAGTCATGCTTTGATCAAGCCATTTCTCATAAAATTTATTTCCTAAATCATAATGATATTCTATATTTTTTCTACTTTGTGATTTAGAATTATCTTTCAAAAAATGCTTTATCTTAGACAAGGTAAGATAAAATATATTAGAGTTAATATTTTCTAAAAAGAATTTTTCATTTTTATGCGAAAGCATTAGTAGATTAGTTAAATTAGGGGTTGAATAAAAGCCCCTTATATAAGCCTCAGCATATCCAACAGATCCTCTTTTAAAAATATACGATAAAAAATTATAATTATGTATATCAATAGTAGCTATCAAGTCATCTTTAATTCCTGTGAAAATTCTTTTTTCACCAGATGGAAATTGAACCTCTAAAGTTCCATATTTAATTTTAGACAAAAAGTTACTTAATATTTTCTCTAACGTTTTATCTAAATTATTTTTAAAAAAAGTCATATTTAAAAATTACCTTCAAAACTTATAGTATCATTTGGTTTTTTTTTTCTAGAATAGTATTTTCCACCTTTATAAATTATTTTTAAAGACTCATAAAGAATACCAATCATAACTTTAAAACCTAATAAAGGGTTATACGAAATAAACTTAAACATATTTCTTGAGTTAAATTCAATAAACTTACCATATTGTGATGCTGTTAGGACTTTTTTATTATTTTTATCAAAAAGATCAATATTAATATTGATTTGATCTTTAAACATTTTATTATAAAATTTATAATAGGCTTCCATTTCTATAAAAGGAGAGACATAAAACTGCTTTGCACACTCATGAGATAACTTAAAATCTTTGGAATCAGTATCTCCCTTAAAAATATAAGTATGCTGCTCATTTGTTGTATTTTTTACCTCATAAAGTATAGAAATTAATTTATTATCATCAAAACAATATATGATTGATAACGGATCAAATACATAACCCAAAATTCTTGGAAAACACAAAATCATTATTTTTAAATTTTGGTATTTTATTTTATATTTTGATAAGGAATCCATAACAAATGTTTTAATAGATCGTTGATCTCTATATCCATGATCACATTCATTAAAAGAAAATAAATTAAAGCGGTTTAAAGAGAAAAAATAATATTTCTTGCTAATTTCACCTAAATCCTCAATATTTAAATAAAGACTAGGAACTTTATATTTTAATTTGTGCTTAAATGGTATGAAACGTTTGTGAACAATAATTGATAATAAAATTTGTGAACTCATTAATTATTAATTTGAAGTCTATTATAGAAATTTTTATCTCTGTTCCAAGGTAAATTACAGTTTAATAATTTAGAAATATGAGCAGCAGATTGAATGCCATCTTCATGAAAGCCATATCCAAGATATGCCCCACAATAATAAGTATTATTTAAACCTTGAATTTTCATAATTTCTTTTTGCGCAGCTATAACATCTAGAGAATAAATTGGATGCTCAAATATAGTTTGATTGATTATATGATTTGGTTCTTTATAGGGGTTAACTGTTAAAAAGTAATTTTTCTTAGTGGGTAATTTTTGCAGTAGATTCATCCAATATGTAAGTGTAAATTTTGTATTTATAGATCTATTTAAAAAATTCCAACTAGACCATGAGGATTTTGAATATGGCATTAAAGAGATATCGGTATGCAAATATGCAGTATTTTTAGAATATCTAAATTTTTTAAAAATCTTTAATTCTATATCTTCTGGATCATCTAATATTGATAAAACCTGATCTGCATGAGTTGCTAATACTAACTTGTTATAGGAATAGTATTTATTATTATTATCAAAAATATTAATAGTATTATTTTCTCTTATTATCTTAGATACTTTAAAATTAGTCGAGTATTTAAATAAGTTTAAATTGATTAATTTTTTTATATATTCATTACTTCCGCCAAAAACATATTTCCATTTTGGTCGATTTTTAAATTTAAATAAGGAATGGTTTTTAAAAAAATTAATAAATGTTATTAATGGAAAATTTTTAACTTCATCAATATCACTAGACCAAATTGAAGATATCATTGGTAAAATATGATAATTTTTTAAATAATTAGAAAATTTATTTTCATTTAAAAACTCATCTAGTGTTTTTTTTGAATTTTTATTATTTATCTCTAATTTATCACATATTGAGTACAATCTATTAATTTCAAAAATCATTTTATAAAATCTTAATGAAAATATATTCTTAAAATTAGAAAATAATGAAAAAAATGTTTTACCACTATATTCAACATTAGGTATTTTGTTTGACACAGCAAATGACATATCAGAGTCTCTACAATTAATTTTAAGTGTTTGAAAAAATTTTGTTAAATCTGGATAATTTTTTTCATTAAAAACAATAAAGCCAGTATCAATAGGAATTTTTTTTGAAATATCTTCAACATATAATGTTCTTGTATGACCTCCTAATCTTTTGTTTTTTTCATAAAGATGAACATCATATTTTTTAGATAAAAAATAAGCAGCGCTTAAACCTGAAATACCTGAACCTATAACTGCTACCTTTTCCTTCACATTAACTAATGGTTTTAAATGCAGACAATGCTCTAATCCTTGTTTCTTTTAAATCTACAATTGGAGCAGGATAATCTTTACCTATTTTACAACTACAACTTATTTGATTTTCTTCTGACATTTCCCAAGGATTATGTATATATTTATCTGTTACATTGTGAAGTTCAGGAATATATTTTTTTACATAGTTACCTTTTGGATCAAATTTTTGTCCCTGGAGAATTGGATTAAATATTCTAAAATATGGACTAGCATCAGCACCACAACCTGATATCCATTGCCACCCGGCTGAATTTGAGCCAATATCCGCGTCAACTAGTGTATCAAAAAACCATTCTTCTCCATATTTCCAATGAATTAATAAATTTTTAGTTAGAAAAGATCCTACAATCATTCTTACTCTGTTATGCATCCAACCAGTTTTGTATAATTGTCTCATTCCAGCATCAACAATTGGTATTCCTGTAAATCCTTTTTGCCATTTTTTTAAATTTTTACTATCTTTTAACCAAGGAAATTTATTAAATTTATTTTGTATTGGATTTTTAGTCATATCAGGGTAATGAAATAATAGATTGTAAGAAAAATCTCTCCATCCTATTTCAGCTAAAAACTTTTTTTTATTTTCAGTATTTATATTTTTTGATAAACTCACTTCTTTGTAAATTTGAAAAGGAGAAATCTCACCAAAATGTAAGTAAGGTGATAGCTTTGAGGTTAGGTTTTGATCAGGTCTATCTCTACCAATAGAATAATGATTTGCTTTTTTGACTATAAATTCTTTTAATTGAATTTGAGCATTATTTTCCCCAGGTAGCCAATTATTTTGAATTTTATTTGTCCATTTTAATTTCTTATTTATTAAGTTTAGGTTTTCTAATTTTTTTATATTCCTAAAACTAGTATTTGAAAATTTTAAATTTTGTTTTTTTTTAGAAAAATTTTTACTTCTGGTTAATTCATCACAATGACGCCAATAAGGTGTAAAAACTTTATAAAATGTTCCAGTTTTATTTTTTATATTCCATGGTTCATTTAATAAATACCCATTAAATGTTTCACAATCGACATTTTGAGATTTTAGCAAGGATTTAATTTTCGTATCTCTAATGATAGATTGAGGGTCATATAATCTATTCCAAGAAATAAATTCTATATTTTCATTTGAAATTAATAACGAAATTATATCAAATGGATCACCAATAAAAATATTAAGTTTGCCCTTTTTTTTAGATATTGCATCATTTAGGCTATTTAAGGATTTTTCTAACCACCAACTAGAAACAGATCCTATTCTTTGTTTAGGATCCAGGATAAATATTGGTATAATTTTATCTACCTTTTTGGAGAGAGTTTCAAGGGAAGGATTGTTATTTAATCTTAAATCTTGCCTAAACCAATGAACTCCATGTTTAAGTGTCATAGTTTAAAGTTATCTTAATTTAAAGTAAATTAAAGACCTTAAATAGTTATTTACTGTGTGGAGGCATTTTTTTTTCAACAAACCAAACATGTTTTTTTAAAACTGGATCATATTTTTTCAAACGAAGTTTTTCAGCAACTTTTAATCCTTTAGTTGGCTTTCTTACAATATATTTTGTACCAGTTTTAGGGTTTTCCTCTGGAACAAGTTGTTTTAATGCAAATGATGTCTTTTTTGCCATGAGCTGTCTATACAGAATAATCTAATGAAATAAAGTATTTTTTTAATCGTAGTCTGAAATTGTTTGCTTAATATATCTATTATAAATCCCTCTTTTCTTTGCAATTGAGATTTGTTTATTGCGTTCCCTTAGTCTCTTTATCTTTTCTGTTGAGATTTTCTCAAAACATTTTGGACATGAGATTCCTGGTATATATTTCTTAGAATTTGATTCATTTAAACTTATTGGCTCTCTGCAAGCATGGCATAATTTGTAGGTTCCTTTTTTAAGTTTATTACTAACAGAAACTCTTCCATCAAATACAAAGCATTCTCCATCCCAAAGTGATTTACTTTCTGGGATTTTTTCTAAATACTTAATTATTCCTCCATCTAATTGACATACATTTTTAAATCCTTTTGCTATTAAATAGGAAGATGCTTTTTCACATCTAATTCCACCGGTACAAAACATTGCTATTTTTTTATCTTTAGAATTATTTAAATTGTTTTTTACAAAATTTTTAAATTCAGTAAAATTTTTAGTTTTAGGATTTATAGCCCCTTTGAATGACCCAATTTGAACTTCATAATCATTTCTAACATCTAAGAGAATAGTATTTTTATCTTTAACAACATCATTCCATTTATTAAAATTTATATGATCACCAGTGTAAATTTCTGGATTTGAATACTTAGTTCTTAATGTAACAATTTCTTTTTTTTGTTTAATTTTTAATTTTTGAAAAGGCATAAATTTTGAACTAGAAAACTTTATATTGAGATTATCAAGCTTATATTTATTTAAAATCTTAATTGCTTTGTTAATATATTCATTTAAACCTGCAATTGTTCCATTAATTCCTTCATTCGCAATCAATATTGTACCTTTAATTTTATTAAATTTACAAAAATAATTTAGCTCTGATATTAGTTTACTCTTATCAAAATTATTTTTAAATTGATAAAAAGTAATAATGGTAAATTGCTTGTTAATCATTTATTTAAATTATATATAAATTAATCAAAATACATGTCTAAAGAAACTCTTAATATTGTAAAAAAATTTCTCAACACTTATTCTGTAGAAACTACTCCTAACGTATATGCTAAATATGGAACTTTTACTCAGTTTTTAAATAAAAAACACGATATCTACATAACATTTTTACCAGATGAAAAAGCTAATAATGTAATTGAGACTGCTAAAAAATTAAAATTAGAAGGTTATGAAGTAATTCCACATTTACCTGCGAGAACAATCTTAAATCAAAATGAATTAGAAAAATATATAGGCGAGTTGGCAAATGAATCTGGGTGTTCAAAAATATTAATTATAGGTGGTGGTGGAAGTCAAGCAGGAAATATTTCTTCTACAATGGATGTTTTAAAATCAGATTTGTTGTCAAAATTTAATTATAAACATGTAGGTGTCGCTGGACATCCAGAAGGAAGTCCTGATATTTCTAATGAAAATTTAGACTTAGCTATAAAGGAAAAAAATAATTTCTCTAAGAATGTTGATTTTCAAATGTATATTGCGACTCAATTCTTTTTTGAAGCTAAATCTCTTATTAATTGGGAAAAACATCTTAGTTCTTTGGGAAATAATTTACCTATACATGCTGGTATACCTGGGCCAGCTTCTATAAAAACTTTAATAAACTATGCTAGATCATGTGGTATTGGAAATTCTCTTCGTTTTATATCAAAACAAGCTTTTAACTTAACTAAGCTAGCAACCTTGAGTACACCTGATAAATTAATTTATGACTTAGCATATTATATGCATACTAATAATTCCAGCAATCTAGAAAATATACATTTTTATGCTTTTGGTGGAATGAAAAAAACAGCAGATTGGCTGAATCAACTTAATAATTCTGAACTAAATTTTAATAAAAAAAATCAGTTTGAGTTTTAAGGTCAATTGAATTCTTCACACTTTTTTATTTCAAATATTGAAACACAAGTTGTTTCAAAACTAACATAATCTATAAGTAAATATTCATTAAATAAGGAGTTACATGTCAGATATTGAAATAGCTAGAAAAGCTAAAATGCAGCCAATAGGTGAAATTCTACATAAAATAAATGTTCCTGATACACCGGAAGCATTTAGTCCAATGGGCCGTCATATTGCTAAAATTAATTTGGAGTACATTGATACTCTTAATGATAGAAAAGATGGTAAATTAATTTTGGTTACAGCTATTACTCCTACACCTGCAGGAGAGGGTAAGACAACAACTTCTGTTGGTCTAAATGATGGATTAAATAAAATTGGTAAAAAATCTATTGTATGTTTAAGAGAGCCTAGTCTAGGTCCCTCTTTTGGTATGAAGGGTGGAGCTGCTGGCGGTGGATATGCTCAAGTTGTTCCAATGGAGCAAATCAATTTACATTTTACAGGAGATTTTCATGCAATTACATCTGCACATAATTTACTTTCAGCATTAATTGATAACCATATCTATTGGGGTAATAAATTAAATATTGATGTAAGACGAGTAGTTTGGAAAAGGGTAATGGATATGAATGATAGATCTTTAAGATCTATAGTTGTTGATCTTGGAGGTGTTGCAAATGGATATCCAAGACAAGATGGATTTGATATTACAGTTGCTTCTGAAATAATGGCTATATTTTGTTTAGCAAAAGATCTTATTGATCTTGAAAAAAGGATAGGCAACATAACAATCGCTTATACAAGAGATAAAAAAGCTATCTATGCCAAAGATCTAAATGCTCAGGGTCCAATGACTGTTTTGCTAAAAGACGCTATAAGACCAAATATAACTCAAACACTTGAAAATAATCCTGCAATAATTCACGGTGGACCATTTGCTAATATTGCTCATGGTTGCAATTCTGTCATTGCTACAAAGGCAAGTTTAAAATTAGGAGATTATGTTGTTACAGAGGCTGGCTTCGGAGCAGACTTAGGAGCAGAAAAATTTTTAGATATAAAATGTAGAAAATCAGGCTTAAGACCAGATTGTGTTGTTTTAGTTGCCACAATAAGAGCGCTAAAGATGCATGGCGATGTTGCTAAAGAAGATTTAAAAAATGAAAATGTATCAGCATTAAAAAAAGGTCTTGTAAACTTAGAGAGGCATATAATTAATGTTCGTAAATTTGGACTTCCTGTTACAGTCGCAATAAATCATTTTGTTACTGACTCTCAAAGTGAAGTTAATGCAGTACTTGATTTCTGCAAAACACAAGGTGTTAAAGCATCAATGTGTACTCATTGGTCTGATGGAGGAGATGGTGCAACTGAATTAGCTGAAAATGTTGTTGAAATTTGTGAAGAGAATAAAAATACTTTCAAATTTTTGTATGAAGACAATACACCACTATTCAAAAAAATAGAAAAGATTGGCCAAGAAATTTATCATGCAAGTGAAGTTGTGGCAGATACAAAAATTAGAAATCAGCTTAAGGATTTTGAAACAAAAGGTTTTGGAAATCTTCCAGTTTGTATTGCTAAGACACAATACAGTTTTTCTACTGATCCTAACTTAAAAGGAGCTCCCACTGGCCATGTTCTTCCTATCAGAGAAGTCCGATTATCATCTGGGGCTGAATTTATTGTCGTAATTTGTGGAGATATTATGACAATGCCTGGTTTACCTAGTGTGCCTGCGGCAAATTCGATTAAGTTAAATGCCAAAGGAGAAATTGAAGGTCTTTTTTAAAACTGTTATAGGTATATAAGAATGGCTAGTAAAAATAAATATTCTTTCTTATCTATTGCTAAAAATGCTCTAACACATCATGAAAATTGGGAAGAAACTTGGAATAGTCCTGATCCTAAAAAAAAATATGATGTTATAATAGTTGGGGGTGGTGGACATGGCTTAACAACAGCTTACTACCTTGCAAAAAATCATGGAATTAAAAATATAGCAGTTATTGAAAAAGGATGGATAGGTGGAGGTAATACAGGAAGAAATACAACTATTATAAGATCAAATTATTTATGGGATCAAAGTGCAGCGTTGTACGAACATGCTTTAAAACTTTGGGAAGGTATGTCTCAAGAATTAAATTACAATGTGATGTTTTCTCAAAGAGGAGTTTTGAACGTTGCTCATAATTTGCATGATGTAAGAGAACTTAAAAGACGTTGGCACGCAAACAGACTAAATGATATTGATTGCGAATGGCTTGATACAAACAAAGTAAAAGAATTTTGTCCAATTATTAATACTTCGCCTAATATAAGATACCCAGTACTAGGAGCAACACTTCAAAGAAGAGCGGGAACGGCTAGACATGATGCAGTTGCCTGGGGTTATGCAAGAGGTGCCGATGAAATGGGTGTTGATATTATTCAAAATTGTGAAGTTACTGGCATAAATATTAAAAATGGAAACGTAACAGGCATAGAAACAACAAGAGGAAATATTAATTCTAATAAAGTTGGCGTTGCTGCAGCTGGACACACAAGTGTAATAGCTAACATGGCAGGCATAAAACTTCCTCTTGAGAGCAAACCTCTTCAAGCTCTTGTATCTGAACCAATTAAACCAGTAATTGATACTGTAGTTATGTCTAATACTATTCATGCTTATGTATCTCAATCTGATAAAGGTGAATTAGTAATTGGAGCAGGAACTGATGGATACACCTCCTATACACAACGTGGTGGTTTTAATATTGTTGAAGATACACTAATGGCAATCGTTGAATTGTTTCCCATTTTTTCAAGAATGAAAATGCTTCGTCATTGGGGTGGTATTGTTGATATATGTCCTGATGCAAGTCCTATAATAAGCAAAACTCATATTAATGGTTTGTATTTTAATTGTGGTTGGGGAACTGGTGGTTTTAAAGCTACGCCAGGTTCAGGATGGGTATTTGCTCATACAATAGCAAACGATCATGCGCATGAATTAAATGCTCCATTTAGTATTAATAGATTTTCAAGTGGAGAATTAGTTGATGAACATGGTGCTGCTGCCGTTGCTCACTAATTCATGTTTTTAATTAATTGTCCTTATTGTGGTGAAAGAGATCAAGCTGAATTCTCATGTGGAGGTGAAGCCCACATATCTAGACCTAAAAATCCTCCTGACCTAACTGATGATCAATGGGCAGAATATTTATTTCTTAGAAAGAATGATAAAGGCCTTCACTATGAAAGATGGAATCACGCTTTTGGATGTAGACAATGGTTTAATATAGCTAGAAACACAGCAACTGATGAGATTTTGGCTGTATACAAAATGGGAGATAAGCCGCCTAAACTAAGTCCAAACACTCCTCTTACTCCCTCTGGTGAACCTAGTATCGGTTCTGGTAATTTATCAACTTCAAAAAAAAAATAATTGTAGCTTATGAAACGTTTCCAAAATAATAAAAATATTGAGAAAAATAAAATTATAAATTTTCATTTTGATGGAAAAAAATATGAAGGCTACGAAGGAGATACATTGGCTTCTGCTTTATTGGCTAATAATATTCACTTGGTAGGAAGAAGTTTCAAATACCATCGACCAAGGGGAATTTTTAGTGCCGGTAGTGAAGAACCTAACGGAATAGTTCAGTTAGAAACAAAAGAATATACGGAGCCGAATAGACGTGTAACAGAAATTCAACTATACGAAGGTTTAAAGGCTTTTTCACAAAATAACTGGCCGAGTCTTAATTTTGATTTTGGTGCAGTTAATGATTTACTTTCACCTTTTTTTCCAGCTGGATTTTATTATAAAACTTTCATGTGGCCCTCAAAATTCTGGAAAACTTATGAATTTTTTATAAGACATGCCGCAGGTCTTGGCAAGTCACCTAAAAAAGATGATCCTCACAAATATGAACACTTCCATTATCATTGTGATTTATTAGTTGTTGGAAGTGGAGTAAGCGGTCTCTACACAGCAGAAATTGCAGCTAAAAAAAATTTAAAAGTATTGTTAATTGAACAAGAAAATGATTTTGGTGGAGAGATCCTATCTACTAAAGAAGATAATGTAAGGATTAACAATATTCCAATTAATGATTGGAAAAATAATATTATTAATAACTTAAAAAGTTATTCCAATGTAAAAATTATAACGAATACTACTTGCTTTGCATATTTTCACTATAATTTATTATTTGCTATTCAAGATTTAGAGCCAGAAAAAGGTTTGATCAAAACACATGACATCAGACAAAGAATATGGAAGATAAGATCTAAACAAGTTGTCTTAGCTACTGGATCTATAGAAAGACCAATAATATTTAATAACAACGACAGACCAGGTATAATGCTCGCAAATAGTGCTCGAAAATATTTAAACAAATATGGAGTTACTGTTGGTAAAAATTTAGTTTTCTTTACAAACAATGATAGTGCGTATGAAACTGCAATAGACTACTTAAAGCAAGGTATAAATATACGAGCAATAGTTGACGTTAGGAATGAAGCTAATGGATATTTTCCTAAAAAAGCAAAAGAGCTCGGTATAACGATCTTAAATGGATATGAAATTAGTAATACATTTGGAAGATTAAGGGTTAAAGAGGTTCACTTAAAAAAATTATCTAGTAACAATATTGATGAAAATAAATCTTCTTTTACTATAAAATGTGATACTATTTGTGTATCAGGCGGTTGGACACCAACAGTTCATTTATTTACACAATCAAAAGGAAAATTAAAATATAGAGATATTGATGGGAGTTTTATCCCTGAAAAAGCATTTCAAAATACATTGTGTGTAGGAAGTTGTAATGGTGATTATGATTTAAATAAAATTTTAGAGTCACTGCCACCAAAGGTGAAAAATTTCTTAAATCTTAAAGATAATATTAATTCAGAAGATATGGATTATAATACGAATGAAATTTTAGATGCTAATCATCAAAATATATGGATCACTTCAAAGAAAAAAATATCTAAAACAAAAATGTTTGTTGATTTTCAAAATGATGTAACTGCCAAAGATATTAAATTAGCTCTAAAAGAAGGGTTTCGATCAATTGAACATGTAAAACGTTACACAACTACAGGAATGGCAACAGATCAAGGTAAAACAAGTAATGTAAACGCCTTAGGTATTATATCTGAATTATCAAATACAGATATTTCTGAGCTTGGAACCACAACATTTCGTTTGCCTTATACACCAGTTACTTTTGGAGCTCTCGCAGGAAAGCATGTAAAGGAATTTTTTGATTTAGAAAGAACCACCCCTATGCATGAATGGCATGTAGAAAATGGAGCTTTGTTTGAGGATGTAGGACAATGGAAACGTGCATGGTACTATCCAAAAGAAAAAGAGAACTTTTCTAAAGCACTAAATAGAGAAGTTAAAGCAACCAGAGATAGTCTTGGTATTTTAGACGCATCAACTTTGGGTAAAATAGATATTCAAGGTAGAGATGTAAGTGAATTTTTAAATAGAGTATACACCAACGCTTGGTCAAAGCTAGAAATAGGTAGATGTAGATATGGCATAATGCTAGGTGACGATGGTATGGTTATAGATGATGGTGTAACTACTAGAATTAGTGAGTATCATTATCTAATGTCGACAACAACTGGAAATGCCGCTTCAATAATGTCTAAACTTGAAGATTGGTTACAAACTGAATGGCCTGAACTTGAAGTTTACTTAACATCAGTGACAGAGCAATATGGCACAATAAGTTTAAATGGTCCTAATTCTAGAAAATTAATGGAAAAATTAAATTCGGTCTATGATTTTTCTAAAGATAATTTTCCTCATATGAGTTTTAAAAATATTAATTTATGTGGTGTAGATTGTAGAGTAATGAGAATTAGTTTTACTGGAGAGTTATGTTACGAAATAAATGTACCATCTGGATATGCCAAACAATTATGGGATATGTGTATAAATAAAGGGCAGGAATTTAATATTACTCCTTATGGTACAGAGGCTATGCATGTGTTGCGTGCTGAAAAAGGTTTTATTATCGTGGGTCAGGAAACTGATGGGTCAGTTACGCCAGTAGATTTAGATATGGATTGGATTGTTAGTAAGAAAAAATATGATTTTGTTGGAAAAAGAGCTTTGAACAGAAGTGATACAATTAAAAAAGATAGAAAACAATTAGTTGGTTTAAAAACTAAAGATCCAAAAAAAGTTTTAGAAGAAGGTGCCCAATTAGTTGAAGCAGTTACAACACTTCCAATGAAAATGGTTGGGCATGTAACCTCAAGCTACTATTCACCTAATCTAAATAGTTCGTTTGCTCTGGCGTTAATTAAGGGAGGATTAGAAAAAAAAGGTGATAAACTTTTTGCACCAATGCAGAATGAAACAATTGAAGTTGAAATTACCGATCCTGTTTTCATTGATCCAGAAAATATAAGGGTTAATCAATGAACTTAAATGTATCTAAAGCACTAAATATAAATAAAGAATCTTTTAATGGTATTTTAATTGAAGAAAGAAATCATACTGGAAAAATCAATCTTAGAGGAAAAAGTTCTGATAAAGAATTTATGAAAAATGTTGGCTCAGTTTTAGATTTAGTATTACCGGTTGAACCTAATGTAAGAGTTTTTAATAATAACATTAACATCATTTGGCTAAGTCCAAATGAATGGCTAATAGAAACTCCTGAAGATGAGACACAGAAAATATTAAGCTCACTAAAATCATCTTTAAATCCACAAATAACAGCGATTACTGATGTGTCGTTTAATAAAACAATATTGAGAATTGAGGGTAATGATGTTTTGATTTTACTCTCTAAATATCTTGTTATTAATCTCGAAGATGTATTAAAAAAAAAATTATAGTGTTGCTCAAACAATTTTTGTTAAAATACCAATACTTATTGTTAGAAATAATAGTGATCAACAAATTACATCAATAGATATTCATTTAAATAGATCTCATGCTAAATATGTTTACGAATTGTTAGTAGATGGAAGCAAAATACTTAATATTTAGTATTGTATTCAGTTTAATACTTTTTTTTAATCTAGCTTATGGTGAAACCATAAAAGGAAAACCAATAATTATTGATGGTGATACTGTTAATATAGGCAATAACAAAATAAGACTACATGGAATAGATGCTCCAGAAACAAAACAAAAGTGTACAAAAAATAATGTTGAATGGAATTGTGGTATACAATCAACTAAATTTTTAGAAAAACTCATTGGTAATGAACAGATTCAATGTGTTACTAGTGGCAAGGATAGGTACAAAAGACACATAGGGATATGTTATAAAAATAATATAGATTTAAATGCTAAAATGGTTATCAATGGTTGGGCTATAGCCTACAGATATTATTCCTTAGATTATATAAAAGAAGAGGAGCAAGCTAGATTAAATAAAATTGGAATTTGGAGTGGAGAATTTATAGAGCCATATTTATTTAGAAAAAAAAATAAATAATTAACCATGATGCTGCTGATCTTTTAAATATATAAGCTGATCAATTGTTTTTTGTTTTTCATTAATCAAAGACTTCAATTCGTCTAAAATAACTTCTACTTCTAAATTTTTCTTCTTTATCAGATTTAGTTCAGTTTTTAATATTGAATTTTCAATAGTAACATCCTGTAAGTCTTCAGAAGATATAGAATTTTTAATTTCTTGTTCTAAAGTTTTTATTTCTTTTTTATAACTTTTAATTAAATTATTTAAATCATTAATATTATTTTTTAAATTACTAATTTCATTAGTATTTTCTTGCGAATTTTGTGAAGAATTACTTTCTAATTCAGAAAAATTTCCAAGAGTTTTATCATATTCATTTTGTAAAAAAGTATAAGATTTCTCTAAATTTACGAACTGTTTTTTTAGGTCTTTAATTTGATTATCTCTAAATTTTATTCTTTGATCTTTTTGAAATATAGCTAATTTTAATTCTTCAATTTCAGAAATTAAACTCGATTTATCGTCAATTTTATTTGGAAGAATTTCCTCTGGAAGTTCTTTTTCTTCAATTGAAAAGTTAAAAGAAGGAAGATAAAAAAAAATTATGAACAAAATTATAATTATTAAAATTAATATTATTCTATTTCTCTTTCTTTTTCTTGCCTGTAATCCAACAAAACCAACCATATAAGTATTATTAAATATATTTTTAAAATAATAAATATTTAATTATCATTTAAAAGCGGATCTAATGAATATGTGGTTGATCTTAAATATCTGGTTATCTCTTTAATATCTCCAATTTTAGCCAGATGATCATACGAAATAAGTGATCCAAAATACATGTTAATATTGTCTCCAATTTTTCGTTTTAATTCATACATGCATAATGAATATCTAAAGGTTAAACCTAATTTATTTGCCATATGATACCATTTACTATTATGACCATCAAAAAAAATTGGAAGTACAGGACTTTTTGTCTTTAATATAAGTTTTGATACCCATTGTTTCCATTCACCATCATCAGCTTTTGTATTTTTATTCAAATTTTTTTTTGTAGCAATTCGTCCTGAAGGAAATATAATAATTACACCACCATCATTTAGAGTTTTTTCTGCTTCTTTTCTGGTATTAATGTTTGTAAGTAAAGCGTCTTTTGTTTGATTAAAATCTATTGGTAATATTTTATTCTTAACCGCTTCTGCTTGTCTTAATACTTTATGAGTTACCATTTTATAATCTTGTCTAATCTTTGATACTACAGAACATATAGAAACACCGTCAGCTACTCCAAAAGCATGATTTGCTATGACAATTAATTTGCCTTTATGTGGTATATAACTTCCTTTTTTAAAGTTAGTTTTGATTGTAAAATTTAGTTTTTTAACGGCGTCATCCCAAAAAAACTCTGGTGGTCTGTTTTCAGATAAATATTCGTCATATAATTTTTTTAATTTCAATTTACCTGTAACTAACTCAGTTATCATTATAAATAACCGACCTAAAAAGTTTACTTCAGCAGTAGCAAAAGTAAAAGCTATATTATTTTTTTTAACCATTTAATCAGTTTATAAATATTTAGTTTAGATAAAATTATTGTTCTTCAAAGTCTACGAAAATTTATAACTCATGCTACATATTTGCATAATTTGGTCCACCACTACCCTCTGGTACTACCCAAGTAATATTTTGAGACGGTTCTTTAATATCACATGTTTTACAATGAATACAGTTTTGAGCATTTATAATAAATTTAGGTATTAATGGATCCGTATTATCTATTTCATAAACTCCTGCTGGACAGTATCGTTGCGAAGGTTCATCGTATTCTTTTAAAGTATAATTAATTGGAAGTTCTTTATCTTTAAGTTGTAAGTGAACTGGTTGATCAGCTTCATGGTTAGTTCCTGTTAGATATACAGAGCTTGTTTTATCAAAAGTATATACACCATCATATTTTGGATATTCAATTTTTTTTGAGTCTTTTGCCAATTTTAGTGACTCATAATCCGCGTGTTTATGTTTTAAAGTAAATGGGAGTTTACCTCTAAAAATAATTTGATCAATGCCAGTGAAAATTATAGCTGGTATTAAACCCCAATTAAAACTAGGTTTTACATTTCTTGCTGCATAAAGTTCTTTATATAGCCAGGAGTTATTAAATCTTTTCTCATATTCTGATAGTGAAGTGGAATTGTTCAAGTGATCAACAATTGTTTCTCCTGCTATAATTCCACTCTTCATAGCAGTATGAGATCCTTTAATTTTTGGCATATTTAATGTTCCTGCATCACATCCTACTAATAAAGCACCTGGCAGATACATTCTTGGCAAACTTTGAATACCACCCTCGATAAGAGCTCTGGCTCCATAGGCAATTCTTTTGCCATTAGTTAATATTTTTTTTATAGTTGGATGAGTTTTAAATTTTTGGAATTCATCATAAGGTGATAAGTATGGGTTTTTATAATCAAGACCAATTACGTAACCTAAAAAAATCTGATTTTTTTCAGCATGATAACAAAAACTACCTCCATAAGTTGAATTATCTAAAGGCCAGCCAGCAGTATGCATCACAAGGCCCTCATCATGTTGAGTTTTATCTACTTCCCAAATTTCTTTGAAACCTATTCCATATTGTTGTGGTGATTTACCTTTTGATAAATCAAATTTATTTATTAGTTCTTTCCCTAAATGACCTCTACAACCTTCAGCAAAGACAGTAACCTTAGCATTTATGTTAATGCCAGGTTCAAAACTATCTTTGATATTTCCGTCTTTATCAATTCCCATATCTCCAGTTTGAATTCCAACTACTTTATTATCTTGTGAATATAAAATTTTAGAAGCAGCAAATCCGGGAAATATTTCTACACCTAGATTTTCAGCTTCAGTTGCTAACCATCTGCATAAATTTGCTAAACTGATAATGTAGTTATTATGATTTTTTTGTACGCCTGGTAAAAGCCATGTTGGCCAGCTTAATGATCTATTTTTAGATAAAAATAAAAATTTTTCTTTTGAAACTTTTGTTTTAATGGGTGAGTCCTTCTCTCTCCAATCTGGAATTAGCTCATCCAAGGCTCTAGTTTCAAAAACATTTCCACTTAAAATATGTGCCCCTACCTCAGAACCTTTTTCTAAAATACAGACATTGATATCGGGATTGAGTTTTTTAATTTTTATAGCAGTTGCTAGCCCTGAGGGTCCAGCCCCGACAATTACAACGTCATAATCCATTGACTCACGATTTACTTCCATTTGTGTTATTTTAATAAATTAATTTATTGTTGAATAGTATTTAATTTATCTAGTTCAGAAGATAACTGTGGCAATACCTCAAATAAATCAGCATTAAGACCATAA